>Ga0114999_10000007_pt1 | contig 287285 bp, 262 predicted proteins | sample ArcticOcean_MG_C_3_FD_89820 | JGI IMG/M metagenome (GOLD analysis project Ga0114999, IMG submission 89820) | Marine microbial communities from western Arctic Ocean - ArcticOcean_MG_CB8_126 | ecosystem: Environmental > Aquatic > Marine > Oceanic | place: Arctic Ocean: Canada Basin | collected...
CTTGAACTCTCGAGTGAACTTCCTGCGATTCTTGCGAGCCATAGATATGCCTCCTGGTGGTGGAGAAGACACTCTACAGATACAAAACACTTAACTCATTGTCCACTAAATCGGGAAGACCATGGCGTGGTTTTCATGTCGTCCCTTTCGAGTGGATGTGGCTTGCGTGGTTCTTCTGAGTCGGTCCCTGACTCCGCAGAAGCAGGCCTGGCAAAGTCAGTACTGGGAGTCGAATCTCGACCCTTTTGGCTATTCTACGCTTGTACCGCTCCTTCTTATAATGCACTCCGCGTGCCAACTGCGAGCGAAACAATATAACGTCATATTCTGCGCGGGTAAATGGGAATCTCGCCCTTCAACAACGACGATGAGCAATCCAAAACCTGTCCATACATGATCATCTTGCACGCTCTTATTTGAACAGCCCCGGTTGAGATCAGAGGATAGCAGGCCACACTGGATGAAGGATTATCAAGCAGCACCGATCACAAAGGCAACATCGATAATCCACAAGAGACGATAAGAAGGGCTCGCTGAGGCTGGACCAATGTCCAATACGGAATATCGAATTGCTGATGGGGAGGCCGAGAGACCAGCGCGACCTTAACTCCGCACAAAAGGCCCGATCTCCTCACTCAAGGAAACTGGGCCTTCGGCTTTAGCTTGTACCGCCTCTTCTTGTACCGCTCCTTCTTGTACCACTTCTTCTCCGCCTATGGCGACTTCACGTCTCACTTCTGGTTGGTCCCGCCGTGAGAATCCCATTGCTGGACGTTGGCCCCATTTTCCATGAGAGCACTCACAACATCCAGGCATTTGCCGCTGTGGACGGCCCTCACCTCGGTCGGGCCGCTGAGCGTGATCACGGGGACAAACGGAGAAGGGTCGCGTCCTTCCGCCTTACCGTTCACGTTCCAATGGTTGTATGCGTCCCGGTAGTTGGTCGGCCCGAAGGCAGTGACAAGATCCGAGTGTCGGTTGAGATAGGCTCTGACATCGAAGTTCTCGTTCGTTTGACGGCCTTCGTTCAGACCGTTGTTTATCCAGTGCTCGTAGGCAGCCTGAATATTCCCGCTGCCGAAGGCGGCTTTGAGGTCGGCGTGAAAGTTGAGATACCAGCAGGGATCGAACTCGGCGTTCGCCAGTTCAGCAAGTCCGCCTGTCTCACCGCAGACGCCGAGCGAGGAGAAGTCGCGTCCCTCATTCTTGCCATAGTCATTCCAGTGGGTTTTGGCTGCCTCGTAGTCCGTTCCGAAAACAGTTGAAGGTCGACGAAGCGTGACAGGTAGCCGACGACGACTTCGATTGGAACGGTGACGATGACGGTACGAGTCACTGTTGCCACAAGGGGTGGGCCCGTCGTAGGCGGCGGCGTTCTGTTCCACATAGGGATCTTGAAGGTAGTGGATTACCACCTCGGCCGGGCCGTTGAGCGTGATCACGGGCGGGATTTTATCGGTTTGGAGATCGACCCGGTGGACGGTATATCCGGGACCCAGCGGGGTACCGCCGGCCGGTGTGGTCGATTCGATCGTACCGTCAAGGTTCGGGTCTGATGTAATGGTTGTACCGGTTTGTGTCGACACGTACCCCGCGTTCTGAAGAGCCCAAACGCCGTCGGCAGTCGCCATTCCTATTACGTCCGGCACGGGAGGATGGCTTGTAAGCGGGGTGCCTGGGAGGGGAGCTGTCACGGTCCCCTTATAAAGGGTACCATCGTCCTGAACAACGAAAAGGTCCCCCCAGCCGTCTACGGAGATCGCCACGCCACCGATAATGGATATCAGATCCCAGTCGTAGATGGGCTCGTTCCAGCGGTAGAGCTCGTACCCTCCCGGCACCGGATTGGTGCCGACGATCCAGACATCGCCATTCACGGTGTGCATCAGGCAAAGCACGAGGCAAAGCGACGCACCTGCGGAAAAGCGTCGTAGCCGCATAAAAACCCAAGCCCAAAACCGAAAGCGGCACACCCCAGACACTTGGATGTTGACTTGTCAACACCGCACCACAACCCGACCCAGCACCGCAGGCTGCAGAACCGAAAAGATGTGTATAAGACAAATAGGCGGCGGCCAGCATACCGAGTAGCGAAAGACATAACAAAACAAGGGGTGCAATCACCATAGAACCTGCCTCGATCAAATGTGTAAATGTGGATTTTGGAGGTTTTGAAGATTCATGTATAGGATTTAACTTACGATTCATTTCAACCCACCGCAAATGGTGCGTCAACTTACCAACAAGCAAGGAGTTAACTAAGACTTGGCACGTGGATCCATAAAAGAACGCTTCGGCGGCTACGTCATCCGATACGAATTAGAATTGGCGTGAGATGAGAAGAAGCAGAGCTATATAAGAAAGCAGAAGCGGGTGCCTTGGAAGGAGCGAAAGGGGGAAGTGGGCTTACCTGGAATGGATAATGGTTGGAATGTTTCGAACTGAATATTGTCCTGCTGGTTCCTGCAGGCAAAAGAAGAAGGCTTGTTCGGCTACAACCTGGAATTCGCGGACCTGTCTACCGGCCTCCAGAATTGGCCGGTGGAGAGATAGACCACATTGGACGGAACTAGACCCAATCCGAGAGAAATAGGCGCAAAAGAATTCAAACAGGCGAAAGCGTTTGTCTACAAGGAAAATAGGGATTCTGTGCTATCCGCCCGGCTTCAACGGTTTACACAAAATCCCTATTTTTCTGTACGGGCGATGGGGGAGTATCGCCCGCACTTTCTATTAAGGAGATGGTGAAGAACTCTAAACGAGCTGAATGAAACGTTTATTCCATCCTCAGGGGAGAGGGCCCGAGAGTTCTGCGACACCCCATCTCTCTTTTTCCTTCTACATCCTCAGCAAATTCAAAACTTAACTTCTCTGATCGGTCTTCCGAGTCTCGTCACCTGTTCCTTCTCCTCCTGCGGTCCCTGAGCTCGTTTCTCGAGGATTGCAGGGGTGGTATCCAGCCGCGCCATATTTCCTACGGAAACCCACAAGCAGGCCAGCCCGACCACCAGCAGAACGCCCACGATTGCTATAAGTATTTGATATTCCATTTCTTGCGTCTCTTTTCAAAACCCTGACCCAATCCACAACACACTTTAGTCTATTTTGTTTCATTGCACATCCCAAATATACTCTACAAATAAACTAAAGTCAACGTTAACCTGGTTGCCTTCAGAGAAGACAATCAGGCCGCCGAAATGCAGCGTAGACAGGTCTGTCTACTTCTTGCTTGCCGCCACCTTGTTGCGCAAAACACCGATCCTGGAGATCTCGATTTCAACACGATCGCCCGGTTTCAGGAACTTGCCGGTTGTAGCACCTACTCCCGAGATGGTTCCCGTACTGATCAGATCCCCCGGTTCCAGTGTGATGAACGCTGATATATACTCGATCACCATATCTACGGGGTAAAGCATCTGTCCCGTGTTGTTGTGCTGCTTTCGTTCTCCATTTACATACGTACTGATGTCCAGCACCTGCGGATCCTTGATCTCATCCGTGGTTACGATCCAAGGACCCTGCGGACCGGAAGTGTCGAGCCATTTGCCGTTCAGCCAATCGAACCATTCGTCTCGAGGCCTGCTCTCCGTGCGTTTTTTGATCAACAAGTCACGTTCAGAAACGTCATTCATTACCGTATACCCTGCCACATATTTCAAAGCATCCTTCGCCTTCACGCCCTTTGCTGTTCTGCCCATAACGACTGCCAGTTCACCCTCCCAGTCAATCGATCGTGCAATCGGTGGGATCAAGATGCTGTCCCCGGGTCCAATAACCGTGGTGGAAGGCGGTTTCATGAATATCCTTGGCGTTTCCTTGTCCTGAACCGCCATCTTTCCCCCACCCTCCTCGATGTGGTCCTGATAGTTCCCTGCAAGACACAACACCTTCCTGGGGTTCGGCACGGGGGCACACAGCTTCACGCGGCTCACAAGGAAACTCGTTTTTCCGTTCGCCTTTGGCGTCTTACCTAACCCTGCCTCGGCGGCCTTCGCGGCTTTCTTTGCAGCACCAATACCCTTGTTGCCCGCCTCGAGCAGGGAAATCATATCGCCAAAAAACGAATTGGCTGGCCTTTTTTCTTTTCTGGCCAGCGCCTTGTCGGCTGCAGCGAGATCGACAACGATCTTGTCGTCTGCGACAACTGCGCCAACGAACTGTTCCTTCTTGACAGCATAGGTAACCAGCTTCATCCTGATCCTCCTTGAAATGTCGGCATCCGTGTACCGTATCAGTCTGTTGGGAATGACAATGGAAACGTAGGGGGTGTGGACTGGTTGGCGGTTCGCTCTTCTATTTTCATGCCATGATATTCCTCGATGAACTCGGCCAGATTTCCGGTGACCTCTTCGAAGCAGATCTTCCCTTTTTCCGCGGTAGCTTTTTCGGCCTCCCCCATCACGCCGGAATCGGAATATTGACTGGTCCATTCGATGAGACCCATTGGACCCTTGTTGAACAGATCTGTCCAAACGTATTTGGACCCCAGCTTGTTGGTTTTCGCAATTTCGCTCTTCACCCTGTCCTTTCGCACACTCTCCGGCGCCAGGTGGAGCAGCATCGACGTCTCCAGTTCACCCGCGTGCGAGCATCCACCCGGATGAACACTTTCGCGCCACTTGCTGTCGAAATCCGGTTTCACCTTTAGCAGCTGCCACCAGCTCGCAAAAACGCAACTGGCGTCTGTTTCCACGATCGTTCGTCTGGCCACCATATCCACCAGGTTGTGATTAGACCCGTGACCGTTGATCAGAATCATCTTCTTGAATCCGTGGTATGCCAGACTCTTGCAGATGTCCAGACAGTACTGGATGAAATGCTCGTAGTGAATGTTAATCGATCCAGGAAAGTCCATCACGTGATGCACATATCCATAAGTCACGGGAGGCATGGCGAGACTGAGGTGCGGCTTCAATCGTGCAGCCTCTGTAACTACCGCGTTGGCGCACAGGTGGTCCACCTTGAGCGGCAAGTGGTGTCCGTGCTGCTCTACAGAACCCGTAGGAATGATCGGGATCTTCCCCATTTCCACGGCCTCATTCACCTCGGGCCAGGTCAACTCATCGAATTTGTAGATATCCTTGACAGACGGCATGCATGGGCCTCCCATTCGCGTTCACGTGGACAACCAGCTTCACTCTCTACCTATAATAATCCCGTGAGGATCCACGGTCTCTCTCAACATCTGTAACTCTTCGGATGTAGGTGGGTCTGTTTGCGACATCTCTTCTGCCGCCGGAAGATCAAAACCGGTCTGCTCGTCGATCTGACTGAATGTCACACCGGGGTGCAAGCTCTCGACCTGCATGCGTTTTGTCTCCGGGTGATAGCCCATCACAGCCAGATCGGTGATCACCTTGTGCGGTCCCGTTCCTTCAGGTAATCCGGCAGCCTCGCGTGCGCCGGGACCTGTGAGATAACCCGGCGTGGTCACAAAGTCCAACCGCTCCACAAAGCGTCGGGGATCGTGCTGGGTAATCACAAGCGTATGCCAGCAGAAACTGGCAAAATCGTTCGCCCCGCCACTGCCGGGGAAGCGGACAGACGGATGATCATAATCGCCAATCACCGTGGAATTCAAATTCCCGTAACAATCGATCTGCGCCCCTCCGAGAAATGCATAATCCATCATGCCTCTCTGGCACGTCTCCATAATATCACCCATACTCGTCGTCATCAAGGCATGGTGGAACGTTCGTGAATCTCCAACGGAAATCGGCATCTCCGGCATCAGAGGCGCCAGTCCCCCGGCCTCGAACGCCACCAGGAGATCGGGCGCGTGAAGATTCTGCGCCAGCATGGCTGTGGCACAGGGTGCGCCCGTACCCACGCCCACGCGCGCGCCATTATCGAGAAGTCGCGAGGCGACACAAATCATAAGCTCCATAGAATTGTAATCGGGCATAGACACCTCAGTTCCTGTCGTCGGACATCAATTCGATCGCACGCAGTTCTTTGATCCGATCCGCACCCCCACACTGCTCCAGATACCCCTCGAAGTCCTCCACACCGAACACGAACCGTTCGAGAAAGGCACCGTAGGCCTCCTCATCCCGCTCCACATCAAGCCACTGCCTGAGATGGGCTTCATCGGAGAAATACTCACCTGGCATATTTCCAGGATACGATCCATTCGGGACCTCGCACACCGCATCCACGCAGAAAGAAGGGATGGTAGTCGCATCGGAATCGCTCCGAATCTCATCCGTATTCACCAGTCGCTCCGCAGTGATCACCAGCCTTCTCGACGCCCGGGCAAGATCGACATCCGCCACAGTGATCCCTTTGATCCTGGAATTCCCGAAACGATCACTCTCGTGCACGTGGATGAAGGACACGTCCGGATATAGCGCAGGAATCGCCAGCAGCTTGAGACCTGTAAACGGACATTCAATCTCTTTTGCGGCGCTGTGCCTGAACGTATCGGTGCCCAGCATGCTTCGCATGGGGACGAAGGGCAAACCGGCGGCAGCGGCTCGAAACCGGCAGGCCAGGGCGAAATTGCTCCATTCACAGACCTCTACGTCACCGCTCTGCATCACCTTCCTCGCCTGTGCGGATAACCCCCTCGCTTCCAACCCGACGATGTAGGCTGCATCCACCCGACCGAGCAGCTTTTCCCCATTCCTGTTTCCCGCCGACAAAATCTGAAAATCATGTGTGGTCGTATGACCGGCGAAACCCAGGTTCTGCTTTCGCTGCCTGACCATCTCGTGCATGCACGAAGTGGAGATCCGGTTCGCACCAAACCCTCCGGACGCCACGTAGTCCCCATCCTGGACAAAAGATTCAACCGCCTCTTTCACGGACATCACTTTGTCCTGAAAGGCACCCTTTTTTCCCCTAAAGAACGCCCGCGCGGCTTCCGGATCCGGATCCGTAAACAGGGGCCCACTACCCGATGCCAGTTCGCTCATGATTCTCCCTCCTGCTCGCTCAGCACCTCGAGCATGCCCAGCAGGGCACGATCTCTCTGTGACAGAAAACGAGGTGCGTCTTCCGCACCATACTTGTAGAATCCTTCCCCGGACTTCGCACCAAACTTTCCTTCTTTCACAAGCCTCTCCAGAAGCGGCGAGGGCCCCTTTCCGGCATCCAGGGCATCGAACAGATAACTGCTGATCGCCTGGAACACGTCCAGCCCTCCCAGATCGGCCGTACGAAGCGGGCCCATAAATCCGTATCTGATCCCGGGACCAGCCGTCATGGCCGTATCGATATCCTCTGCAGACGCGACCCCTTCGGACAACAGATGCAGGGCTTCACGTACGACTGCGAACTGGAGTCGATTGCCGACAAATCCCGGAACATCGCGCCGAACCAGAATGGGTTTCTTGCCAAGTCTGCGAGACACCTCCATAAGACTTTCCGCCGTTTCGTCGGAGGTCTCCTCTCCCCGGGTCACCTCCACGAGAGGGATGATGTGGGGTGGGTTCCAGAAATGCATTCCTGCCACGCGATCCGGTCTGCGGGTGGCCCCTGCAATTTCGGTAACCGAAAGCCCTGATGTATTGGTGGCCAAAATCGCATTGGGCGGACAAAGGTCATCAAATTTCCGAAACATCTCCTTCTTCAGATCCAGATGCTCTGAAATGGCCTCCACCAGGAGATCCACACCCTGGCATGCCGCTTCCAGACTGGTCGTGCACGTGATCCGTTTCCTGTCCGCCTCCGCGTCCCCTGCTGCTCTGAGTCCCGCCTCACGAAGCGCCTCCTGCCCCATCCCCAGAAGTCGCTCACCCCGCTCGAGCAGATCTTCATCGAGATCTACTAAAGAAACATCACAGCCAGCGTGTGCAAAGAGTCCCGCGATTCCGGCGCCCATGGTGCCGGCCCCTATGATTGCAATGGATTTCAAGATACCTGTTCCAGGTTAATGGTTAGCGTGCTTTCACATCTGGCTGGTCGTTCAAAAATACAGTGCGCTCCTGTATTCAAGTCACCTCATATAGCCGTCCAACCGCCGTCTACCAGAAGCGTATGTCCTGTGATCATGTCTGCCGCCGGACTGGCCAGAAACACCACTGAGCCAACCACATCTTCAGGCTGACCGACTCGTCCCAGGGGTATGCGGCTCAACAGGTCTTCCCGAAGCACGGGATCGTCAAAGGTCGACTGGGTCAACGGCGTCAGGATGAAGGTTGGTCCAACCGTGTTCACGTTGATCTTGTGTTCGGCCCACTCCAGCGCAAGCACGCGCGTGAGATTCACAACCCCTGCCTTGCTGGAACAATACGCTGCCCGTTTGTAATACCCGATCACCCCGTTCTGGGATGCGATATTTACGATCTTTCCTCCGCCGGTGGTCACCATCTTTCGGGCTGCCCTTTGGGACATGAAAAATAGCCCCTTGAGGTTGACATCCATCACCCGATCCCAGTCCGCTTCCGAAACCTCCAGGGCGTCTCGGGGGATATTGACCCCTGCATTGTTTACAAGGACATCGATCCGACCCATCTCCTCAACGGCCTTTTCAACCATTGCGTCGATACTGTCCAGATTCGGCAATGCGAGCGGCAAAGGAACCGCCTTTCTTCCCAATCCGCGAATCTGTTCACACACCTCTTCCAGATCTGAAATCTTTTCCGGCAATTCACACGGCACACAATCGGCCCCGGCTTCCGCAGCGGCAATCGCGATCGCCCTTCCGATACCGGATCCCGCCCCGGTGACCACCACAACCTTGTCGTCGAGCCGCATACTGGGTAAAACCATATCTTCTCCCGTAAACTCAGTCGACCTTCACCGAATCCGCTGCATCGATCGTCATCTGCTCTCTCTTCCAGACCGCACGGTAAGCCTCTATGCCGGCTGCTTCGATCCCGAGTGGTACCCGGTCGACAGATGTGATCTCAAAATAGAGTTCATCCTGGGTCAGTCTGGTCTTCTTGAACCCGCCCTCGCCGTGCATCACAGCCTGATCGCTGAAATGGGGCGAGTCCGGCAGATCACTGCTGCCATATGGCACTATGCTGAACGATTCCAGTTTTTCCGAAAGGTCGACCACCATCGTAAACGCCGATCCGCCAGTCACCCGGAACAGCCCATCCTCACCCATTGTGGACCAGGTGGTGTGCAGTGCGGAAGTCTGTGGTGGTGAGCCTCCGGTTGGGATAAGCTGATCACCTCGTTCCATGACGTGCACCTGACCCCAGGGCACATCTACGCCACCGTAGGTACTGACCATAAACTCGGCAGCCATCCTGAGGGCCTCCAGCGAAAGCCTTTCTCTAGCCGGAAGATTCGACTGCTGATCGGCTGGAATCTGCCGGATGAGCGGGTCGAACCTGGCCTTCCACACGCAGAACAGAAGCGTGCCCCTGCTATCTACAGTCGCTCGATTGTCCCAGTTTCGGAGCACTTCGACGGCACGGGAGAGACGGCCATCCGGATCATAAATGCTGTTCCACGCGTGATTGTAGGCAGACAGAATCGTACCTTTCAGTTCCTCCGCTGCGATCAGATAGGGATCCCTGGCCAGAACCTTCGTCTCATTCACACCAATCCCCTCGTGAGCGGAAAGCCACGTCATGACCCTCCGCCCCCGATCGTTAAAACTGCCCCAGCCTAAAAAATGCGGAAAATCGTCCGGCTGCAATCCAGAATCTATCGTAACCAGATCCGGCGCCACATTACAATTCTGCAGGAATCCAGCGGATGGATTTGAAACCAGGGGCAGCCGATCGAAAGGCAGAATTTGTCCCCATTCGGTTTCACTCGCCCAACCCGGTACGGGCGAACGCCAGTCGAATGTACCTGCCCGCTGGGGCGCACGCACGTTGAAGACGTAGAGAAGTTCGTTCTGCCGGTCCGCATACATCACATTAAAAAGCGGGAGTTCAAGACTGCTGAGAATCCTCCGAAATTCTTCTACATCTCCTGCCCTGTTCATTGCATGCAGTTGCGCGATCGTCCCCACAACCTCCATCATTGAAGACTTGCCGGCGTATGCCCACCCCTCAACAGACTTCAGCACCGGGCCGTGATGGGTGTAAAGGAACTCCCTTTCCACCTCGTAGAAAGATGTTCCCTTCCGGACCTTGATCTGAACACGGTGGGTCGTCATGCGCAGCTTTTCGCGCTCGTACACATACCTCCGGGAATTGGCCGGATCCAGTTTCTCTTCATAAAGATCAAAAATATCGGTGTCGTTCTGTGTCATCGACCAGGCGATCTGCTGGTTGTGACCCACGGCAATTACCGGCAGACCAAAGAACGTCGCCCCCGTCACATCCAGGCCTTCCCGACTCACAAGGTGCGCCTCGTAAAGACGAAACGGCATTGCCCAGGGCAGGTGCAGATCCATCACAAAAATGGGGCTCCCTGTCGAACTCCTTGTCTCCCCAACTACCCACTGGTTGGATCCCGCCAGTGCCGACAGGGCAGGCTCCATTCCTTTTTTCGACAGTTCAGAAGCACCTGTCCGTTCGGCAAACATCAGCATCAGCCAGCGCGAAAGCGCCACAACATCCGTTCCTGTGACCGGCTCCACCCACTGGGGCAAGACCTCTTCGTAAACATCTATATAATGATTAACACCATTTACGAACCCCCCGATAAGATCCCGGGTAGCTTCAGGAATCGTCCCGTATCGTTCACCTGCAACATCTTTGACCCGCCACAACAGCACGCGTGTATCGCTCTCCAGCGCTGATTCTCCGAGCACCTCCGAAAGACGGCCTGCAGCACCCCGATAACTCAGAAGCATGGGGATCAGGTGATCCTGTGCCTGCGCATACCCAAATCCGAACGCCACATCCGCATCGGTCTCCCCATAAATATGTGGGACGCCATACCCATCTCGAATGATATGGGCACGATTTGACGATGGCACGAACAACGAATCACCCAGTTCGACCAGCAAGGCATCCAGGGGTTGTTCAACCAGCAATGCAGCGAGACTGTCTGCCCTGGCTACGAGTGCAAGACTGTCCAGCTCCGTTTCCTGGGCAGATAAGGCAGATGCCGAACACAACAGCAGCAGGACAGCGGCCATAGCGATGTGTCGAAACTCCTTCACCAGCTACTCCCTGAAAAGATGATCTTCGACCGGCAGTGACACGGCCACGCCATTGGTCGCTGAAATCAGACCGGCTTCCATGATCTCTTGCGCATCCCGGGAAAGTACGGCATTTGTCAGACCGACGGGTTCCAAACCCTCCCTGAGACACTTCACGAAATATTCGGGCGCATTCCGTTCACCCACCGGCAGCGAGTCCAGACGAACGGACCTCCCATCCTTATTCCTGCGGGTATAAACAATCACACTGTCGCGCCCACAGAGAATGGTCCCCTCGGTACCATAGATGACCACATCGTGCGGCGGCTGATGGGGCACGGCCTCGGTCCACGTCATCTCAAGCCGGCACATCGCGTGGGGATACCGGAGCAGCATCGCACCATTGTCATCCACAGGCAGATGTGTTTTCAGCAACCGCCCCGCCATCCCGACTACCGTATTTGGGCTGCCCAGAAACCAGACACACATGCTGGAGCCATAGCCCCCATAGTCATTGAACGCGCCGGCCCCGTTCAGGTCCTTGTCGAACAGGAAGCCGCAAAAGTCATCCGAACAGCCCAGTTCATCCGGGCCGCAATGACCTCCGCGCCAGGTAATCTGCCAGACATCTCCAATTCTGCCCTCCTGCACAAGTCGGTAGGCTGTCTTCAAGCCTCTTTGCCAGGCCGTAGGCCAATTTACCATTACCAGCGTTCCGGCCTTCTGCGACGCCACAAGCATCCGGTCTGCCTGGGCGAATGTCGCCGCCATCGGCTTCTCTACCAGGACGTGAATTCCTCTCTCTGCACACATCTCAACCACATCCGCATGGTGGGCCGTTGCGGTGAATGCGAACACTGCATCCGGTTTCTCCTTGTTCAACAGGCGCTCGTAGTCGTCATACACCGCTTCGCATCCCGTGTTTTCCACGAACTGTGCCCGCAGGTGCGACTTGACATCTGCACCCGCCACCAGCTTCGCATTCCGTACTGCTGCAAGCTGTTTCACATTAGTCCACAGATGGTCGTGCGCCATCCCGAGGACTGCTATTTTCAACGGTTTTTTGATCGATCGTCTGGCCATAGGGTGATCTCCCTGAATCAAGCGCTTGTCGAACTGAATCTTCCTCACAGACCCCGTGACACCCGCCCATTTCGCAGGACTTGCCCCGGGCGTTCACCGGTCGTCTTTCCTTCACGAATCACTGGTGTGCCATTTACGAATGACCACCTGACCCCCTCCGAATACCTGCAAGGATCGATAATCGTTGCCCGATCCGAAATTCCTTCAGGATCGAACACCACCACATCCGCCCTACCACCCACTTCGAGCACCCCGCGCCCTGTCAAGCCCATCCGTTTCGCCGGGAAGCGCGTAATTCGCTCCACCAACCGCTCGAGAGACATCACCTTCCGCTCACGCACCAGGGTCCGGATCAGGTATGCCATGCCCCCATAACAACGCGGGTGTTCCCGCTCCTGCGACAGCGGCCCATCGGCGGCGAGGGCGAGCCCATCGGAACCCACACCGCATCGTTCCCCCAGAGACAGCGCATCGATATCGGCTTCAGATTTGTCTTCGCCGTAAAAACTGACGGCGCCGTTCTCTTCTATCAGAATATCACAGATCGCCTGAAAAGGATGCTTCGCTCTCAGCCCTCCGATCTCACCAAACGACTTACCTGTCAACTCCGCATTCACCTCACAATTACCCAGCCAGAGCTTATCCCATTCGCCGTATTGCATCAAAACCGTCTTCGTGCTGCCACCCAGTTCAGATCCCTCTGCCTCGATTTCGCGCCACATTCTGTCGCGCAACTCAGCCTGCCCCAGGCGTCCAACCATTGCTTCATTTCCACCGACAAGCGCCCAGGGCGGGAGCAGAGATTTCATCGACGTAGATCCAGTCGCGTAAAACTCCGTTTCCGCTGTCACATCCTGGCCCTGTGCGTTCGCCTGATCTATCCGGTCCAGCAGGTCACCCGCTCTCCCGGTCGAAGGCGGACACGGGGTTATATGTGATGCGTGAACGGGAACACCGGCCTGTTTGCCGATGGTGATCGCCTCGTCCAGGGCCTCCATAATAGACGCCGTATAATTCCTCATGTGGGTAGCGTAGATACCACCATACCCGGCAGTCACCTTCGCAAGCTCAACAAGTTCATCCGTGGTGGCATAACTTCCCGGGACGTAGGTCAACCCTGTAGATATCCCGAGGGCGCCCTCCTCCATTTGGCGTTCCACCTGGTCCTTCATCTCCCCCAATTCGCCTTGGGTAGGCGCCTCGGCCGACTGCCCCATTACGGTCTGCCGGAGCGCTCCGTGCCCTATAAAAAAAGCTGAATTGATCGCAATGCCCTGGCTCTCCAATGCGGAAAAGTATCCGGCGGCAGACTTCCAGCTTGGCCGAAAGAGGTCTCGCAATCTCGCCGAATCGAATGGCCCCAGGTACGGACCGTGGTCGCTCAGGGGGAACGCTGAGATCCCGCAGTTTCCGTTCACCTGGGTGGTCACGCCCTGATAGACCGCACTCTCCGCACGTCCATCCAGAAGCAGCGAGTAGTCGGAATGTGTGTGAATATCGATAAACCCGGGACAAACTGTCTTCCCGTTCGCATCAATCTCCTCGCGCGCTCCCGACGCCGCCCCGCCCACGGACGAAATCTCACCCCCATCGATCGCCACATCGCCCGGAAATGCCGGTGCGCCTGTGCCATCGACAACGCAAGCATTGCGTATCAGAAAATCATGCATATCCGGTTCCTGTCAACTCCGCAAACTGATCGGCTGAAATCAATAAGGATCCCCAGGACGCCACCTGTGCTTTTCCACTTCGTCCATATTCAGTTCCACACCCAGTCCAGGTCCATCAGGAATCACCAGATCGCTGTCCACCACCTGGAGCGGCTCCATCAGAATGTCATCCCGCCACTCGATTCCTGTCACAAACTCCATAGGGGCCACATTGGGAATGGACGCACCGAGATGTGCAGCCGCGAGAATTCCGACCGGACCCTTCGTATTGTGAAACGAGATCGGCACGTGATAAGTATCTGCAATGGCGGCGATCTTCCGCACCTCCGTAATGCCACCTGCATAAATCAAGTCCGGCTGGGCAATATCGATCCCGTCCAGCTCCAGCAGCTGTCTGTATTGCGTTTTGGTATTCAGCCGCTCGCTGCCCATAATTGGAATTGCTGTCTCACGTCTCACCTTGGGATATGCACTCAAATCTTCGGGCGCTACCGGATCCTCAAAGCAGAACAGATCATAAGGCTCCAGTGCCTTCGCGAGTCTGACTGCGGCTCCGACGGTAAATCTACCATGGCAATCGATCAGCAGATCCACATCCGGCCCAACCTCTTCTCTGACTGCCGCAAAGTGAGCCGCCGTTTCCGCAGGCTGTCCATCGTCTCGATAGAGATCAAACCCGTATCCGTCCGACGAACGCGCGCCCGACTTCAATGCCGTGAAACCTTTGTCAACCCACCCTCTTGCAGATTTCGCAGATTCTTCAGGCGTCGAGCCGCCAAAATGGGTATAGACCGGAACCCGATCCCTGAACTTTCCGCCCAGCAGCTCCACCACCGGCATTCCGGCAACTTTTCCCTTCAGATCCCACAGCGCCTGATCGATCCCGCTCATTGCGCTCATCCACACCGGCCCGACCATGCGCCAGATACCGCTATAGGAAGAAACCCTGTAGATCTTGTGCCAGAGATATTCTATTCGAGATGGATCCTCCCCAATCAGCTCCGCCTTCATATGCTCTACCGCAGCGGCCACAACGGGCTCTTTCTTACTGTAAGTCGCCTCTCCGATCCCGACCAGTCCCTCATCGGTGTGTACCCGGACGATGGTCCATTTGCGACCTGGAGAGTTGATCAGAATCGTATCGATGTCACGGATCTTCATTTACTCGCTCCCTGGAATGTCTCGCACGATGCCACGAATTCAGCAGAGGTCGAAGTATACCCGATCAGGTGTTCGAAATTTCTCAATGTAATCCGGTTAATCCATCCACCCTCGGGCAAACTGTCATCCAGTGTATCCGGCATTTCGATCTCACCAGGCGGATTCGAACAATCCCGAAGCAGGATCACCCTGTAATTCCTGCCCATCGCTTCCGCGCAGGTGTAGTGCAGGCAGGCTCGCCTGCTGTAGCCTACTACGATCAAAGTCTGTATATCCCACCCTCGAAGATGCTGATCCAGGAAGGTATCTCTGAACCCGCTCCACATCCATTTGGGAAAGTTCGGCTCACCTTCGCGAGGGGCGACACAATCGAGATACTGCGGTTTAGAATCCGGACTGCCCTTCCACAGATCCACCATACTTCCTTCCTGCAGCTTCGTCTTGCTCCAGAACTCCCCGGCCATATTTCCGGGATCCGCAACAAGCCGCAGATCATTGTGAACATAACAAACCCTCATCCCAGTACTTCGAGCCGCTGCAAGTGCCGGAGCTATGAAATTTTCTGTCGTAGGATGACCCTCACCACCACCTTTGTGGGAGTAGGCGCCATCGACATCCACAAGCAGGAATGCACATCGCTCAAACTCCAGAGAAAGTTCCTCGTATCCGTAATCATATCCACCCGGATAGTCTTTATAGTATCGAATTGGTACTTTAATCTCAGACATTCATACCTCCTCCGTACAGGGCTTTGACAGACTCGGGGTCTACCCGCCGATGAGGGGACAATCCTCAAGCGCCACCATTGCTAACCTTATCCTGCCACCCTGGAATAAATCAAACCCTCCAGGTAATCTTCGGGGAACAGATACACCTTCACATCCTTGATCTCACCAACTGTGGATCGAAAGCTGCGTACGGCCGTCCTGCCTCCAGGCATCCTGTCATGCCCCACGGGTATGACATATTTCGGCTGAAACAACGCAACTCCCTTGCGATCTTCTTCAGCTGACTCGCCGGTCAATGACCAGATTAAAATATCGATCCTTCTGCGAATCGATGCCCGGAGACTCGCCAGCCGTTTCAAATCTTTACTGCCACGAATCACACGCACATAAATTCCATAGAAGTTGAACATCGTATCCCATGGTTCACTATCCCCCTTGCCGAAATCTGGCAAGACTGTGATTCTCACGGCATCCTTAACAGTCAGGCGCCCAACATCCAGCACCTCCCCGTTTTTCATGATATGGACACGCGCTGGATTCACGGGCACTTCATCCATGTCGCTCCGTCCCATCCGCCCGATCATCCAGTCCCGGCTCGCCTCACCTGCAACAAACTGCACGTCAGGATAAGCGGATGCCATATGGGTGAGTGTGTTGAGGTCCAGACCTTCCGGTGGCGGGAGTGTGCAAAGCACCAGATCCGGTCGCACATCGATGGCCCCGATCGGACTGTGGTCTTCGTCCTCATCTGTGGGATCCATCACATATACGCACGCTGCAGGACTCTTGAAGGCCAGCGAGGGTCCACCCAGACAGAAAATGCCCACCGAGCTTTTGGGGACCGCTGCAAGTTCCAGCATTCGACCCACAGATCCGTAGGTGGATCTACCCTTGCCGTTCATTTCCGGGGTTCCATATCAAATCGCAAGGTCTTGATTTCGAATGGGTGAAAAGAAATCCCATCTGCATCAATCTCACCACATCTGTTCTCCAGTGGGTCGGCCTCGTACAGATAACGCAATCCTGTACACGCCAGCAGCTTCGCCTCTGCTGCCCTGCCCACCACCTCATAGGCCCGAAGCACGAACCCTTCCCCGTCTTCCGCAGGCTTCACCGCTGAGGTCACGATCCCGGTCCCTTCCAACTCAACAAAACTCATGCGCCCCGGAAGAGACTTTGGCGACTCGGTGTCATATACACATCGCGTATCCAGCGACTGATTCAACCCCAGGCCATCCCGGTAGGCCTGTCCCTCAGCAAAATCTCCTCGATAGCCCCGAAGCGAATATCTGCACCTGACCTTATCAGGATAGGTCCTCCACACCTTATGATAGGAGAAGGAGGCCGGATCGGGACAGGACCGGAGCACATCGCCGCGCACCTCACCCTGGTGGAACTCGAACGCTCGCCGGTCGCTTGCCAGAACCGCGCCACTCTCCTCACGATCGACCGCGATCCAACCCTGACACTCTCGATTCATCAACCACGTCTCTCTATCCATATCCTCTTCGCGCCAGGGACCGGAATTCGCAATCACATTGTCCAATGAATTGTGTCCAAAGGGAATGCCGTATCGCACGTCACCCTCACCAAATGGAAATACCATCTGAACCCGGACCGGCTTCTCATCCCGCCATTCCAGTGATAGCGACACATCGATCCTGTCGATCTCACCATAAAGGTGATACCGGATCTCGACCGGAGAGGATGCCAGCCTTCCCGTAATCAATAATACGGCCTCCACCTCGCCACTTGATTCGAGATCGACACGGTCTACAGCAAGCTCGTACTTCCTACCGGTATAAGCATACTGGTTGAGACCTGCCTCAAGATTCTCCTCTCTACCCGCAATCGTGATTCCCTGAACAAGCCACCTCTCCAATTTGCGATCATAAATCCCAACATTGCCGGTAGTCTCATCGACATCCAGATCATAAAACGTATTGCTGAACTTCCTGCCCACCCGAATACCACGGTAGGGTTCGGAAATCCTGTCCTCAACATCCTCGATCACGAAGGACGGCTCTGGAAAATCAGGTACAACCATACCGGGTGCCTGAATTCCGATCAATGTCGCGGACTCGGGCTCATTGGGAACGAGATAGAAAGTAGAGAACCCATGGGCCGGCACATCTTTGGCCACAAATCGCAACTGCATCTGTGCCGAGATGGTCTGTCTACCCGTGATCTCCTGAAATGGGACCGTTTCCCCCTTTTTACTGACAATCTTGTACAACTCATAGCGACTGAAGTCGCCCGGGTTTTCATCCCCAAAGAAATTGACAACGGCATCCGCCACATCGCTCCGGCGCCAACCGAGGGAATTGAACACCACGATCGGCAAAGTGCCAGCCGGTCCGTTGCCTGGAGAAACCTGCTCCGCAATTGCGCCCTGGGCATCGCTCCTGATCCGCCTGGCACGCTGAATCACTGACTCTTGATCCCCCGCCCGTTGATTCAAAATCCGTATCGCTTCGCAGCCCTCGTAATGACAATCCATCGACTCGAGTTGAAGCGACCATGCGTCAGAAAGGGCACCACGCGGGTCAACATGATTTGTCATCCACGAAGCCATCCCAGCAAACTGCTCAGCCACAAGCAGCCCGTTTACTGCAGGAACCTGCAGCGGGATGATGCCCGGGTAAACAGACTCGAGAAAGGGAGCCAGAGAAGGTGATTCTCCCTTCACCTCCTCCAACTCCACGGTCCCTTTCAGCGACTCAATCACACTTGATGCGGTACAGAAATTCACCTGAAATTCTGTATTCTCCGACCAATCCGCCAAATGCTCCAGGGCGTCCTCCGATGGCTGCGTCAATCCCCCGCCCCAATGGAGTGGCATCCTGGGTGAATCTCCGCCCATTCCCGCTACGATTCTGGCAGTCCTCGCTTTTCTCCGACCCTGGGGACCCTGAGTCGCGGCCCACAGCGCTTCCGACCCCAATCTTGCGCTCCATCCCTTCGTCAACGATCCGTCCAGACCAACAAAGTGAAACACAGCGCGTTCTGTCCTAATCGGTAAGGAAGTGACTACACCCTTCAATCCTGCTTTTCCGGCCAACTGAATGAACTGTGGCGTCAGTCCTGATGCATCTCCCAAATGGGCTGTTTCGGCGGATTTTCCAAGGACCTCCTCAGAGAATCTCGCGCCCTTCATCAAATTTCTTACCAGGTCCTCCCCCAGCTGCAGATTCTGGCAGATCGTCACCCAGTTGGCACCAACTTCCAACCGGCCCTCACTCACCATTGAACGAACAGCCTCTGCGAACTCGGGATGTGCAACAAGATATTTCTGGAGCGCGTTCGCGTCTTCCAGCAGAAAATGGAGATCCTGTCGGACCTCCATCAGGTGAAGCGTGCGGGAAATAACCTGTGCGCTCCGGGACGAGCATACATCCCGATTGCCCAGCCCGTAAAGCATCATTCGGGAGAAGGGAACAACGTAAACTTCTTTATCAGCCATAGTTTATGCGATCAGATCTCGTCCACCCGAACCATCATCGGGGGAAGTAGGACGGCGTTCAGGAATGGTCAGAAACAGAAGAATCCATGATACCTAACCCCTCGATGGGTGTAAAGCGAAATCTGGCGATTTTCTGACCCTCAATCGGGCAACCGCTGGATCCTTTTGGCCGCCCATGACGACAATATCCTGAATACGATTATACAATACATGAACGGATGTATCCTTTGATGTCAGGTAATCTCACCCAGCCAATTTGACGAAGGCCAACCCACCGACAATAATCACAATCCCCAGACCCTTCCATACCGACATCTCTTCATTCAGATATAGAATTCCAAGTGCAGACCCAATCACCACAGAAACCTCCCGCGTTGCGACTATATAACTGACCTTCCCGAACTGCATCGCATAAAGCACGATCAGATAAGTAATCATCGATCCGGGTCCGATCAGGAACACATAGCGCTTCATCGTTCTCCATGCCTGCAAGGTCTCATCCCTTCTCACAATCAGCATATAGGGCGAAAGGAGCAGCTTGGAGATCAGAAAGAGCCCGAAGATATAATGGACGGGATGGATCAATCCTGCCCCCGCCTTGTCGATCACCGAATAGAGAATGATCGTCAGCCCAACCAAAAGCGCATAGAGCTCAGACCTGGCCTTTCCGCGAAACGAAAACTGCTTCAGACCCAGAGTAATGATCCCCAGGGCGATGGCCGAAATACCCGCGATGCCCCACACGGAAAGCTGCTCCCCGATCACCAGACTCGCTACAACAGCCGTCCCGGCCACACCTGTTCCCCTGGCCACGGGATATACAAAAGAAATATCCCCTTCTTCATAGGCCAGCGCGAGCAAGACAAAATAGGCCGCGTGAACCACGCCCGTGGCGATCAGGAACGGGAGCGCGGCCCTTAAATCGGGAATCGTAATCGGCAACCACAGTACAAGCGGAAGCACCAGCAGACACGCCAGCCACCCCCCCAGCCACAGAATGCAGAGTGTGCTTGTTGCCTTGCGAGCCGCGAAATTCCACAATGCGTGAAGCACCGCGGAAATAAGCACCAGCAGAAAGACATTCAGCGTCATCTATTCACCTGGAAATCCGGAATACGATCGTGGACAAGCGGCTCTTCGTCTTGGAACAGGTTGTTCAAACCATTCAATAAGGGAGAGGCCGTTGGATACTGCTATTAACTGGAGGGAGAACATACTCATAACTTCATCGTCGTAAAAGCGCATACGACGAGACTCAATGATCTGTACCTCTCATTCTCGGTGTGGCAGAGTGTCCATTTGCACCGATGCAGGCGTCTTTAAGCCACGCATCGAACGCGCGCGGATGCTCTGATCATCTTCTCCGTGGACGCAGGGAATCCTCCGATCAACACATTGGCACGGGATTTGGTCCTTGGAGGATTCAACACCACGCCACGTTGTGACGTCGGTACCCCGATCGACGTAGACGGACACCCGGTACCGTACTGGACGGCTGGTTGCGCCTACACGACACCATTCAACCTGACGGGCCAACCGGTTGTGGTGATTCCCATGACGCAGTCGGCAGAAGGATTACCGATCGGTCTTCAGATCGTTGGACGTCGTTGGGGAAAAATAGAATTACTCCGGATCGCCGAGCAACTTGAAGCGCTGATCGGTCCTTGCAGGCAACCCCCAGGATACTAAAGGGGCCACAGACGAACTGAAAACACATAACATACAATGCGCCAGACGCGCTTCGCACGCAGGTGATTGCTGCGTTATACTGGAAAGGCGATGTTGTCCTCGCTAATTCTTGGGCAGTTTTCTAAACTGCCACCAGAAAGTGACAACAGACTTTTTCAAGAAACCTGAGAACCAGAACAGAAAAACGCTCTAATGCGTGCCATCCGTGCACGCCCCCAATGCAGCGCGCGTCATCGCTTAACACGCTGCTTGCAGGACAGAACTCAAAAATCTAAAGGGGCAATAGCAAAAAATACTTCATCGATTGGCCATTCTTATTGCTTATTGATGGTGAACGTTTTTCGATTCACACCCGCGTCGCACACTTTTGAAGTTAGCGGAAATGTGGAGCAGTGGAGACGGTCGTGATGTCGTGGTTATAAACGCCGCGCACCGAAAGAAGAATCTCTTTGAGAATTCATGTGCTTCACCCAAACCGAAGCAATCTGCATGGGCACTTTTCTTATGAACTGCCGCCCGCACTAATCATCGATTCTGGCGAGACCGTCAGGTTCAAGACACTTGATGCGGGTTGGGGAATTGCACGACCCGCCGAACCTGGATTTCCTACAGAGGTTTTCACCCCGAAGATGGACGGCAAGGACAATGGCCACGCGCTCATCGGTCCGGTAGAGGTCAAGAATGCTCAACCCGGAATGGTCCTCGAAATTCAGATCAATAGAATTCAACCAGGGACGTGGGGTTGGAATTTCGCTGGGGGAACCAAAGGCGGACTAAACACGCGACTTAACGTCAGCGAAGGTAAAAGGCACCACCTGCTTTGGGACCTGGATCCAGATACAATGGTTGGACGGAACCAAGATGGACATACTGTTGTGTTACGCCCTTTCATGGGAGTTATGGGCATGCCCCCGAATGAACCCGGGATACATCCAACAGGTCCCCCTCGTATTTGCGGAGGTAATCTCGACTGCAAGGAGCTTATCGCAGGAACTACACTCTTCCTTCCAATCCATGTCCCTGGTGCGCTATTTTCAGTTGGCGATGGTCACGCTGCACAAGGTGACGGTGAGGTCTCTGCAATTGCAATCGAGTGTCCGATGGAACTCGTAGATCTGACATTCTACTTAAGAGATGATATGAGGCTGGCCACTCCCCGCGCCAAAACAGCCGATGCATGGATTACCTTGGGTCTGCATGAGGACCTTAATGAAGCGACAGCTCTGGCCCTTGAAGCCATGCTAGACCTGATGTCCGATCAGTTCGATATGCAACGGAAAGAAGCGCTCGCCCTAGCCAGTCTGGGTGTGGAAATGAGAATCACGCAAGTTGTGAATGGGACTCGTGGTGTGCACGCGCTGTTACCCCACGGAGCAATACGCTAGACCAGGTCGTCCAATGTTGACCGGGTGTTGACACTTTAGCTTCTCCCTTTGGCGCCCCAGACGATGTCCGAGGGTGTGGGTCCTTTGGTCCGGTAGCCAAAGTGTGGTCGATCATCGTTGTAGTAGAGCAGGAACCGTTGAAGCGACTCTCGAGTTGTTGGCGTGTTGTAAAGAAGCGTCTACAGGGCACGATCCTCCAGTGTCGGTGTAGGATCGTGCCCTGTAGACGCTCTACTAAGCCGTTTGTCCAGGCGTGTCGCGGTTTCGTTCGTGTGTGCTTGATTTCGAGTTCATCACAGGCCTCGTCGAAGTTGGCCCTGAACTCGCCCTGAACTCGCTGCCCAGATCGGTCAGCACGCGCTGAATGGACCAACCGGCTTCGTTGAAGTAGGTGGCCAGATCTCTCAAGACCCGTGCGGCATATTCACCAGTGATGAGACTGATGAATTTCAAGAAAAGTCGCCACACCCCAAAAGACGAAACCATCAAAATGGAGGCCACATGACTGACTGCCGCCCCTTTGCGGGTTTTACTAATCGCAAGCGGCACAACGCATAACAGGTACATTTACACTGCACCAGGCGGCTTGGCCTTCGGCACAGCGGAAAAGACACTAAAAGCCCGCAAGAAACCCCATCCTCAACCCTCAAGCCAAAAACTAGCAAACTTCTCGAACCCGATCCATTTCCAGGTTGAATTGTAAGCCGAACGCATGTAAATTCTACACGGATACCGTGAAAGCGAGCAAGCTCGACCTGATAACGTCTCATGATTGGATCCTTTGGTGATCCAGCAACGGCAGATCTTTATCATGGTCGACCCACAAGCCGAGTCCGTCGATTTCCCCGTGATATTCTCCCAGCAGCTTTGAGGAAACTGAACGTGCTCAACTCTGGCAACAGCATTCAGGATTTACGTGCCCCCCCGGGCAATCCTTTGGGGGCTTTGATAGGAAAATTGAAGGAGAAATATATCATCCGGGTGAATAATCAATGGCGATTCATCCTCGAATGGTCAGACAATTCTGCACACCAGATTTCCCTGATCGACTATCATTGATGTTACACTCTTCTGTCACCATGGAGTCAAATCACGTTACCATAAAACCGCATTCCAACTCATCCAGGTGAAATCCTGCTTGAAGACTTTCTCAAGCCCATGGAGATGAGTCAATATCATTTGGCTCAAGGAATCAGTGTGTCTCCGCGTCGAATCAATGAGATTGTGCATGGAAAACGGGGAATCACAGCACATACAGCTTTGCGACTGGGCCATTTGCTTTCTATTGAAGCACAATTCTGGATGAACCTACAAACTAGATACGACCTTGAAACTACCCGTGAAATCTTAGCTGAAAGACTGGATCAAGAAGTTCAGATGCACTTGGTCTGAAGCGAAACAAGGGACCTACTTTCCGATGCACAGCCGCCTCGGGCATTCAAACCGTTATTCGAAATGTAGCTTGAAGAACAGAATTTAAAAATCAACGGGGGGCAAAAGCAAAAACAACAGCCCCCTCCTCCTCTGGGCGAGAAATCCCTTGCCATTTTCTTGTATGCTGCGGGAAGATATAAGGGAGCAAACTAACCTCACTTTTCATCTCATTATGTCTGGACTGACTATATGGCTGGCACACTGGACTACGACTTCAAAACGTACGGCGATTTAACGGTTTCTTATACTTCTGACCTTATTGGTGGAGGAGAAAGATACGGACAGGATTACTTACGGTTCCTGCCGCATCAAGCCGGCAAGGTCACCCGTTTATTCGAATGGTGCGCTGGTCCTGGATTCATTGGTTTCTCCTTGCTGGCTCATGGACTGTGCGAAACCCTCTGCTTGGCAGACGTAAACGAGGCCGCTGTAGAAGCCTGCCGAGACACCGTGCGTCGCAATCAACTGGAAGACCGTGTCGACGTCTACATCTCCGACGGTCTGAAGGACATTCCAAAGTCTGAGGCTTGGGATCTTGTTGTTGGGAATCCGCCGCATTCGGGAACCGATGAGGAACTGCTCTGGGGACCGGAACTGATCTACCAGGACCCAGAATGGAAGTTACACAGAGATTTTTATGCGAACGTCGGTCAGTTCCTTAGCCCAGAGTCGAATGTAATCATCCAAGAAAACAAGGATTGTTCCTCGATCGGCGACTTCGCGCCAATGATTGAGGAAGGGGGGTTACGTGTCGTGAAGACATCTGAGTGCCAAACCCATAACTTTATTTACTATGTGTGGTCTAAACCAACGGCCTGAACCACACGGCCATTATTTTATTTTTGGAAAAGCGAAAAACATAAAGTGCAAAGATCACACGACTGACTGTCGCCCCGTGATGGGTTTGACCACTCGCAAGCGGCACAATCCATAACAGGACCGTTCCCGGCTCCGGTCGCTCCGATCTAACCTCCTCTCGTTCCTCGGTCAGGTTCTGGGACGGCGAACGTTATACGCAAGTGCAGCCTGCCCCCGCACAACCAGCCTGTCACCTCGCCATTAGGGGAAAGTAATAGATGGCAGGTAGCCTAAGCCCCATCGGGGAGCGTTGGCCTCAAGAGAGCACCTACAGTAAAATGAGAAGAACGAAGTCCGGTTGTGCCTCATTCAGCCCTCAAACAACTCCTCATCGTTGCCATCCAGATCCTCGCCTCGATGCACATATTCAGGCTAGGGCAGATCTTTGATGGTCAGATGTACATCCTGTAGTGCAGCTACCTTTCGGATCTCGTCCTTCCTCGTGCGTGGTATTTCCTTCTGACGACTGGCTAGTCACAGATTCCGCCGCTACGACAATGGTACGTCAAGGCAGGGATAGTCTTCTCTCTGACTACCCTTTCTGAGATCGGCCAATACTTCGGATTTTATGTCTTTGGTGTGACGTTCGATCCCCTGGACATACTGGCTTTCGGCGCAGGCATTCTGATTGCCGCCTTTATTGACGTGAGAGTGCTCGCGCCTAACCCCGGGTTCTGGGTGACGACGCAGAAAGAGGAAATCCGTGATGGTGAATCGTACCGGGAATCCCGGAGACTCAGTTACGTGAGTCCAGCCACTCTCGCTGGGGTGTAAAGATTCTGGTTGTGTAGTCGTTCAAACTCGGCAGGTGGGATATTGCCGATCGGTTCCAGGAGTCGCTTGTTGTTGAACCAGTCTACCCACTCGAGGGTTGCGAATTCGACGTGTTCCAGGTGAGCCCAGGGTCCACGACGATGAATGATCTCTGTCTTAAAGAGGCCTATGATTGTTTCGGCTAAAGCATTGTCGTAGGAGTCCCCAACACTGCCCACCGATGGCTCTATCCCGGCCTCAGCCAGGCACTCGGTATAGCAGATCGAGAGGTATTGCACACGCCAGTCACCAGTTTAGGTGTAGGTATCGGGCCAAATAACACCGGCAGACCTCTATACTCGATATTTATCAGATTCTGATCGAATTTGTGCCTGCACGCCGTGATGGTGTAGCTATGAGGGAAAAAGACAAGAAGAACCGTGCATTCTATTTGGGTCCCCTTTTAGCTTCGCGTGAAAGAGACCACGCCAACTTCAGGTAACAACAACGCTGCGAGTATCCCATCTACCCACAACCTTTCAGCGCTTCGCGCCTTCGCAGCCTCAAATCGTTAAGTCCCATGCCGGTGTCGGGAAGGTGGATATCCCTAGGCCGATCAGAGCGCCTTGTGGCCCTGTTGACTCCAGAATCGAAACTGATGCTGTCATTTATGTCGTGAATTGCGGGTAGGCCGGAGTACTACAAAAACAAGGAGTTGGGGAGAACCTGACACAAGTTTGGGGCTTATAGCTGGCTTCGTACGAGTCAGCGGATTTATATCGGCTTCGTGAGATCTAAAGTAACGTGGACGATTTGCAGGCGATCGTGGGGTCTCTCCTTGGTCGCGCACTACTTGGTTACCCATGGGAGCGGCGACGAAAGACCTCAGTTCATCTGTACTCCAGGAAGAGAGGAAGATTATGAATGACGAACGAGCACGCGAACTCGATAGAGAATTCAATGAGATCACCAGGCTAAGGTCAGCATTCGCGGAGATGATCGAGGAGGCCATTGCGTCTGGAGAGCTCCACTCAAACTGGAATCTGCACCGGGTTGTCCAAGCACCTACCACGAAGACGAACGAGTGGCCTCAAACGCGAAACAGGATTCTGGGTCTGTCGCGGATTCGGACGGTGGCCACAGACAAACTCAGCGACTTGGATGAGACCACCCGAGTCGCCCGTGCCGTTGACCTTATTAGGCAGAGGGCCAAGGAAACCCGGCAACCGCAAGAATCAGGAGGATCCTCGTCCGCCACATCGTCGGCGACCACCCGGCCAACCGAAGGCAAGGTCTGGGAGTCAAACGGCGCTCTTGTTGTGGATAACAGAGTGTTAATTCTTGGGCTCGACAACCTTTACAGATCAGGCATGCGCGTTTTCGAGACGGACGTGCTCCTCGGTGCCGCGGAGACGGTTGCAGGAATCCTGGGTGTAGAGGAAGCCGAAGTACCGATCGAGGGGTACTACCACGAAACGCCTGAACTTCAGCGATACTTCAAGCTGCTACGGGCGCTACAGAGGCGACCGTCGAATGAGCGTGCCTCCGTGACGTCTACTGAATCTTTCAGCATCCTGGACACGATCACACGATCGGGCCTGTACGGGCAGCATCTGGATGACGACTACCTGCTGCCCGGGGCCTGGGACCCGATCTCTGAGGCCCTTAGGACCACTGAAGTCTCAGATTGGACGTTCGATGTCCTAGCTCAAAAGGCTTTGGAATCTATGGAACACAAGGACGACATCTCCCTGGTCGGACTAGCCCTCCGTACAATGGATCCCATTACAGTCGTCGCGTGCCGTGAGTCAACTGTCCTCTATTCCGCTCGTCCGGTTCGCCTCGGTGACGTGCCCCTGCGAAGGTTTGACTGGCGCGTCGAGGATTCCGTAGCTGCGGCGGCGAATCGATTCATCGACACCTTCAACAATCTAACAGGGTCCGATCTTCCTCCGGCGCTGCTGGACAACGCCGAAGCCTTCCACGATGCGTATGCGGACTCGGAGATCCTAGGGCGCTGCGTGGCCATTGGCACCGACAGAACGGCTGACACCCGCCACTACCATTGGGCAATACGAAAGCGGGCGGGGGGCCCCAGCCTCCACGAGTTCTGGAGCTCCAAGATCTTGACTACGAAGAATTATCGTTCACAGATGGACAGGCCCGCTCCCTCAAAGTCGCGCAAACGTAAGAAGGGCCTATTGGATCGGCTAAGAGGCTCATGAGCGTAGGTTAGGGGTTGACCCAGAACTTCCGAGCAGGTGGTCTACTGCACCAGTTCGGCCTGAAGACAACCTCGCTATTCAAACGCCGGTTACATACCAAAGCACGTTTGCCTGCCCTGGCAAACGCGCCGACATGGGGTCTTAACAACGGGTTTCAGCTTCGCTCCCATTGGTCGTTCGGCATACGATGCACCCACCTTTGGCAGGCGTCTGGAAACCTGAATCGTTATCGGCAATCGCCAAAGCCACCTGCCATACAAGAATCAAAAGCTGGCCATTCACCGAGGAGACGCATGGCACTACAGTTCAAACAGGAAGACAGATCCGGCTCGATAGAGTGGGCTCCTCGCCTTGCTCCAGGTCTTCTCCGTCGACTCTACCAACTTGATGCCAAAGGAATCCAAGACGAGTCCGTACTGGATGAAGTAGGCATGACGCTACTCGTGAGGTGTGAGGACATCCGGCGTGTTTCTGAGCGAGGATGTTGGCGATGCGGTGGCGAACTCGATGGAGAGAAGGTGAAGGGGTCCCCGGTTAAATGTGTGGACTGTGGATGGTCGACCGGGTGGACAACATATCGGAACTCCTACAAGCATCGTCGTGTACATGGTCCTCGAGCGCTACCTGCGGTAAAGGCCTACCTAAGTGAGTATCCAAAAGCGCAAGGATGGTCACCAAAAATGGTGACCATTGATAGGCTAATACACAGTGTACATGAGTCCTTCGGCCAGGGTCAGGACCCTATGGTCGTACCTCTTGCGGGAAATCTGATTGAAGGTTCTCCAGAGGACACCTTTGTCCTGTTGGAATCGCTAGCGACTTGCGATCTAGGAACTGCAGGCCTGAACGAGATCAAGCTGGCTTGGACGGAAAAGATCTTGAACTACAAACGGAGTAAAGCCGAGAAACGCCAAACTGCCGAGGCTGCGAGGGAGAGGAAGAAACACAATAAGAGACTTCGAGAACAGCTATCCCGAGGAAATGAATCATAGGTGGACATGCGACAGCTGCGACTCCTGTCGTTACGCCCTGATCATTCGAGGATGAAGGGTGGAACCGCGACCGCCGATAACACCGCGCTTTGGATCCCAGTCCCAGCCCCAACCAACAGCCACCCACAGGCGCTTCCGCAGCGGATCTTGCGTCAGTGTTTGAGGTGCAGTTCAATAACTGCTATGTCAGAGGACGAATGATCTTTAGGCGTTCAGATGGATCTCTTGCTGATCATCCCATTACGAATGGTCTAACCGTCGCTGAAAGGATTGACTCGGTGGCGACCTTCACAGGACAGGCATTTCGGGCAGATACGGACGTTGAGGGCTTGCTCATCTTCGGACCAGACGCAGTCTCGTTTATGCCCAAAGTTGCCGGTAAATTTGATTCCGAAACACCTCAGGTTCGTGTTGGAGGGTGGTTTCAGGGGGCCGCCCAACGTTTTGGTCAGGGGCGCGTCGCTCTTTTTGGAGAAGCGGCAATGTTCACTGCACAGCTTGCAGGACGAAATAGGCGTCCAATGGGAATGAACACACCTGTCGCATCTCAGAACCCTCAGTTCCTTCTCAATCTGGTGCATTGGCTGTCTGGGCTTATGGAGAAACCAGAAACACAGTGATGATTTGGGCGGTTTGGGTATGCAGGGGTCGATCCATTTGGATACAAACCAGAATGTCTAACGTGCGCGTTCCATAACATCCCGTCGAGGGCTTCGCCGTTAAGGGACCGCGTCAGCAATGCATAACACAAAGCTGCGTCCCCCCCTCCCACCGAACGATACAGGAAGCGGCGCTAAATTACCCAACCGCCCCGGCAATCGTGCACAACAACCAAACACTATTCAAAATCCAAATTCCGGATTTTCCGCAGAACCACAAGTTCCCTCGGAACAGGAGTTCAAATGAGCAAACGGATACTGAATGTTGCCATAGTGAATTGGACCATTCTGAAGCAATCCCAACAGGACATTCTCGACCGGGCTGGAGCCTTAACCCGCAAGGCAAAAGAAGCCGGTGCGGATGCCATTGGTTTCGTAGAATATTTTTCAATCCTGGGCACCGGAATAAGCTCAAAAGCGGCAGCCGAAATCCCAGGGGAAGGGCCTGTCACAGCGTGGGCTATCGCTTTATCTAAAGAACATGATATTGAAATCTGGTGTCCGTTTATTGAAGAGGGAAAGAAGGGAGACGCATATAACGCTGTCGCAATAATAGATCCGGAAGATGGAATAGTTGGGAATTTTCAGGAGTTCCACTTCTTTGAGTTGCGTACACAAGGCTTGGAAATCGGCGAAGCCATACAGGTAATCGATCGCCCTTGGGGCAAGTTGGGATGCTTTATTTGCTATGACATTCATTTTTCGGAAATTCCACGGGCTCTTTCTCTGCAAGGCGCAGAACTGGTATTCTGGCCTACGTTAACAGACGGACCATATTCTATTGATCACGTAAGAAGAAAAGCGCAGGTCCGTTGCATGGATCACGGTTTCTGGATGATTGAGGCAAACCGTAATCTCTCAACAATAGAAAATTACCCCGATATTCCTAGTGCCTGCATCTACAACCCAGAGGGCGAAATATGCCATCAAGTCAGTCAGGAGCGAGAATTGGTCATTGCACCGATTGATTTGAGTTTCAGGTCCAAGGACATCCCATCGGTCGAGTATTCTGATTTCAAGAACGTGGATGAAGCAACCCGCTACAAGAGAAGTCTGCGTCCAGAATACTACGCGGATCTTTTCAGTTCTCTTCCCGCCGACAAGTTTGAGAGATAAGCATCTTTTGATCTGCAAATAGGGACTCAGTGGGCAAATATACCCCTTCTCGTAATCTTGTATTGAAACAAGAAAAAGAGAACCTTCTTCTATGGCTTGCACTGTATTTCCGCCCCTGTAATGGATTCGTCGTGACGGAGGCGCCGCCAGCCTGTAACCCTGCGTCTTCGCTTCGGTCACTGCGCTCCCTCGACCTTTAGCACAGAGTCCTTTGTCACATTGTTTGCAAAAGGCAAAAACGCAAACAATGCGCCAATCCGGCTCATCACCTATCCGCCGCGTCGCACTTCTAGAGGAAGCACTAAAATCAGGAGAAAAACTATATATTGATAGGCAACTTCATTTCAGTCACCTGCTACCAGTAGCATTAATAGAATAGGATAAACCCCTTCATATGCCTCCTTCCGTGCTTATTTCTACCCAGAACATCCATAAGTCCTTTAGCAACACCTTGCTCTTTAATGATCTGAGTATGGGTATCCTCCAGGGTGAGCGTATAGGTTTGATAGGTCCGAATGGAGCCGGGAAATCCACCTTGCTAAAAATTCTGGCCGGTCTTGAACCAATCGATCAAGGTGAGCTCGCAGTCAGCTCAAAGACCCGGATTGCTTATTTGCCTCAGATTCATGTTTTTGATAATCGGTCCACCATCCGACAGATACTCCAGAATCATTTCCCTGATCATATGGAAGATTGGGAGATTAAAATAAAGTTGAACGAGCTTAACGAACAGGCTCAATTTCCAGATCTTGACCTGGCTTTCGGGACTTTGTCTGGAGGCTGGAAAAAGCGGGTCGGGATTGCAGCCACCATAGCTGAGGGCTGCGATTTAGTTCTCCTGGATGAGCCCACCAACCATCTTGATCTACAGGGCATTCTTTGGCTGGAATATTTGCTTCAAACGGCCAAATTCGCTTTCGTGCTCATCAGTCATGACCGCTTTATTCTTGAAAACACATGTAACAGTATTATGGATCTGGATCCACGATATAAACAGGGCTTCCTCAAGGTCCGCGGGAACTACTCTCAATTCCTTCAAGATCAGGAAAGATATTTAAGTGATCAGCGGGCAGAGGAACTGAGCCTGTCCAATAAAGTTCGAAGGGAGATCGACTGGTTGCGTCACGGTCCCAAGGCCCGCACATCAAAAGCCAAGTACCGCATTGATAAAGCCTACGGAATGATTGATGATTTGACAGAGATGAAGCGTCGTAACAACCTGCAAAGCGACGCCGGAATAAACTTTGAAGCAGGCGACAGACGTTCAAAGAGACTGCTCTATGCCAAAGGTCTTTCCAAAACCCGTGGGGGCGAAACTCTTTTCAAAGATCTGGAACTTCTTCTATCTCCCGGTATGAAAATCGGGATCATGGGGGCAAACGGCAGTGGCAAAAGTAGTCTTATAGATATTCTAAGGGGTGAACTAAAACCAGACCAGGGTGAGATGGAGGTAGCACAGGGCGTGCGTATTATCACCCTGGATCAAAATCGAGAATTGCCTGATGAGAACCTGTCCTTAAAGAGATCCCTGGTGCCACATGGAGATACTGTCATTTTTCGGGGCAACCCGCTTCATATTAGTGCCTGGGCACAACGTTTTTTGTTCCAAAAAGAACAGCTTGAACTACCGGTCTCTCAATTGTCCGGGGGCGAAAGAGCAAGGGTCCTGCTGGCCAACCTGATGCTCGAAACAGCGGAAATTCTTATCCTGGATGAGCCAACCAATGATCTGGATATACCCACTCTAGAAGTTCTTGAAGAAAGTCTGCTGGATTATTCAGGTGCGCTACTGCTCATTACGCACGATCGCTTTCTTATGGACACAGTCTGCGATCAGATCATCTATCTTGTTGGTGATGGAACGGTAAAGGTGTTTGCCGACACCTTTCAATTGACAGCCTTCCAGAGCTCTCTTAATACCCCTGAGATCATTGATAAACCACGGTCACCCAGTGACAATAAGATCAGGCGCCAACAATTAAAAACCCTCAGAAAGTCCTTTTCTAGAGTAGAGCGCGGCATAGAAAAGGCTGAAGCACGCAAGGCTGAATTGGAAGACGAATTGCACGATCCTGCCAATGCCACTGACCCCGTGAAACTAGTTGAATGCTCTGTATCAATTGAGAAGTTGAATCTTGATATCCTTGCGTTTTTAGAAAGCTGGGAAGGAATCGGAGATGAAATTTCACAAATAGAGGGTTTGTCTCCTAAGTCCGGGTGAGGGTTCGAATCCTGGCCTGAGATCAAAGGTGTCAGGCAAACGGCAGATTAACCCGCGGTTGGTTCAAGGTTCAGGCCTCTGACTTGCCCCCAGCCACCTCCCACTTTCCCACAGTCACCCTATTCTTGAGAGCGCTATGTCCGAAGCTAACTACGACGAATCTCTCGTCCCAGAGTACACGCTACCCGACCCGCTTGTATTCAATGACGGCGCTCCTGTCAGGTCCGCCGCTGATTGGCTTGGCAAGCGGAGAGCAGAAGTCCTTTTCCTGTTCGAAACGGAGGTCTACGGAAAAACGCCGAACAGGGCGGTGGCGTCGCGATTCGAACTCCTGTCTGCGGCGGACTCTTGCGGTGGAAAGGCAAGGCGCAAGGAAGTTCGGATGTATTTCACCGATCGTAACTCTCGGCCGTATCTGGACTTGTTGATTTATGTGCCGAAAGATGCAGAGGGACCTGTGCCCGGGTTCGTTGGGCTGAATTTTGGAGGTAACCACTCGATCACAGATGAAACAGATGTGATCCTGTCCGACGAGTGGATGCGCGGGAAGGGAATGGGCGTGGTCGACAACCACGCTACAGAAGAGGCACGCGGTTCTGCGGCAAGCCGATGGCCGATCGAGCGCATTGTCGATCGTGGTTATATGGTTGCGACTGCCTATTGCGGCGATCTCGATCCCGACTACGATGATGGCTATCGAAACGGGATCCATTCGCTGTTTCATTCCCCCGACAGTATTCCGGCAGCGGATGAGTGGGGTAGCATAGGTGCGTGGTCGTGGGGGCTCAGCAGGGCACTCGACTATTTTGAAACGGACGAAGGAATCGATTCAGAGAAAATTGCCGTGATGGGCCATTCCCGTCTGGGCAAAACGTCACTTTGGGCAGGCGTTCAGGACCAACGATTCGCTATCGTCATTTCGAACTGCAGTGGATGTGGCGGAGCCGCGCTGTCACGACGGGCCTTTGGTGAGACAATCGGACGAATCAACACCGCATTCCCACACTGGTTCTGTGACAACTTCAGGCGATACAATGAGAAAGAGCCGAGTTGTCCCGTGGACCAGCATCTGTTGATCGCACTGGTTGCGCCACGTCCTGTTTATGTCGCAAGCGCCGAAGGAGATCGGTGGGCAGATCCCAGGGGTGAGTTCCTCGGCGCGAGGTTGGCGGATCCTGTATACAGACTGCTGGGGACTGATGGATTGGAAACCGAGAAGATACCAGAGGTCCAGCAGTCACTCCAGAGCACAATAGGCTATCACGTTCGCCGAGGTCGCCACGACGTGACAGACTATGATTGGGATAGATATATGGATTTTGCTGACAGACATATGCGGTGAAGCGCTGTGAGCGAACTCTGAAATCCATTGGGACAGCTTCTTTATGAAATACATCACGATACAAGACACCCACCTCTCCGTCTCCCCAATCTGCTTGGGATGTGCCAATTTGGGTGTCAAGAACACAGATAGCGAGGCCTTCGATCTACTCGACGGCTTTGTCGCGGGTGGTGGGAATTTTCTCGATACGGCCCGGGTTTATTCGAATTGGGTACCTGGTGAGTTGAACAGGAGCGAACGAATCATCGGTGATTGGCTCATATCTCGTGGGAACCGGGAACAGATCATTCTGGCGACAAAGGGAGCTCACCCTATCCTGGGTTCTGTGGACTCGCGTCTTTCCACAGCGCACATAGCCGTCGACCTCTTCGGAAGCCTCGAGACGCTTCGCGTAGAGACGATCGATCTCTACTACCTTCATCGTGATGAGCCCTCGCGTCCCGTGGCCGAAATTATGGAGACGCTTAACGCCCACCAGAAGGCCGGCCTGATTCGATACTACGCTTGTTCCAACTGGCAGCCGAGCCGAATCATCGCTGCACAGGGGTATGCCCGAGCGAAAGGGTTCACCGGTTTTGTTGCTAACCAGATGCGTTGGAGCCTCGCAGGCATGAACGTGGGGCCGCCGGAGGATCAGACGATGTGTGCGATGGATTTGCCCACACATAGGATGCATAGCGAATCCGGTCTTGCGGCCATTCCTTTCGGCTCGCAGGCAGGTGGCTACTTCACCAAACTTGCAGCTGATCTCGTATCAGCCAAGAAGAGCGGATTCCACAATGACATCAATGTTGCCCTACTCCCAGTTTTGCAGGAGGCAGCATCCATCCTCGATACTACCGTAACGGCCGTGGCCCTCGGTTGGCTTTTGGCTCAGCCGTTCGTCACGATTCCTATAATCGGTTCTCGCACCATCCCTCAACTCGAGGATTCGCTTCGGGCCTCTGAGATTACACTTCCCGAAGATCTCGTAGTTCGTCTGAATAAGGCCGTCGACGGATGTTGATGTAGTTTAGTATAGTGGACACACCAAGAAGCGATGTACATTGTGATAACATGGTTATTTCTCTCAACCCGTGGCACCCTTCACACTCCACACCGAACCTGTCGTATACGTATTGCGCTCCGAACATAAAAACTCGATCACTTCCGCCACCTCCTCAGGATCTGAATACCTCCCCAACGGATTGCCGGGATTTGCAATAAACTCAGGCGAAAAACGCGGTACCACCATATCCGTTAACGCCCGCCCGGGCTCCACACCTTTGACGAACACCCCAGCTTGCTATACGTATTTCCCAACGCTCCAATGAACGAATACACCGCACCTTTCGACACACAATAAGCCACTTGATTTGGGCCCTCATTTCGCGCACCCGACGTAATCGTCACACAACGCCCCCAACCACCTTCGGTCATATGTGGAATCACCGCCTGATGGAAATGATAAACACCGTACACATTGATCTTCATCACCATATCAAACTGCGCTACAGGCTGTTCCTCAAACGGCTGCTCTAAACCTAATATTCTCCCGCACAACACCAGAACCCGACCACCCACAACCCGGCTTCGTTCCTAGTCCGGGTTCGTGAGCGGCCACAGTTATTTGAAATTGGCGCAAATTTAGAAAGCTGACACCCACTCCCAAAAAGCGCGCACGAAAAATAAGAATCACCCCTTGCACGGCGAATAGCTACATATTGGGCGTCTTCGATTCTTAATGGGGTATGCTGATTTCTTTTAATCTCGACTGAGATATCCCGAGTGATTAGCGATATTACTCATCATGCGAGATGGGTTCCCAGCAATGGCCATTCGAGTAGAGGAGTCTTGAATGCAGAACCAAACTGAGTTAAACAAGGCGTTGGTGCTAAAGTATTGGTAGGAGGTGTGGAATTAGGGAAAGCTGGAGCTTATCGATGAATTCCTTGCTGAAGATCTAAGTAGCGCCAGCAGCTTCATCTCTGGTTGACAGGAGGCATTCCCGGGCTCCCAGGTAGTCATAGAGACGGTGGTCGCCGAGGACGACCTCGTGGTCACGCGCTATAGTTGCCCGGGGAATGTTCACACCGGCGTCTGGGAGGCATCCCTTCGGGATTGTCGGTGACCGTGCCACCGACCGGCAAGGAGATTCCGGATCACGGGATTGCCATATTCCGAATCACCGATGGTAAGATCGTGGAGGCCTGGTCTGAATGGAACCAACTGGAAGTGGCGCAACAGTTGGGTGTCGTCCCTTCGTCAGGGTGATGTCACGCCGGAGTTTTTTGCGGCCATTAAAGCTCTACCACCGCTCGACTCGGGGATCAAGGAGAGAGATAAAAGAAGACAGAAAAAGCCATTGGTGGTGTCGTGCGCTGTATGTTGCCCCATTGAGGGCTTCGCCGTGAAGGAGGCCGTGCCAACTTCGGGTAACGTGTGGTTCCCGGCCCACTACGTTCGGCCCCTTCGGGAGCTACCGAACGTTAGATGCAAATGACAGAATCAAATTGGGACTTCCCTACCCGATGACACTCAACTACGTTTCATCAACGCCAATGCCTCCACGTTCGTGCATTTCGATGATATTTGTTATCAATGAAGAGGTTAGTATCCTATGAATCCAATTGAGACAAGCCGGCTTCTTCTTAGAGAGTTTGAAAAAGAGGATGCACAGCTTCTATATGAAATGAGCCAGGACCCAGAGGCCCAGCAGTTCGTAGGTGGTGGAGAACTCGGCCCCCCTCTGGGGGACTGGGAGAACTGGGTTCGTGCGTTGAGGATGCCTGAAATCCCAAAACGAAACCCACTCGGAATAGCCATCGTTCTCAGAGACTCCGGACAGTTTGTCGGAAAATGCGGTCTTTGGATTGACAGGAAGAGCCGATCTGGTGAACTCGGTTACGAGATCAAACGGGCTTATTGGGGTAACGGATACGCTACAGAGGCCGCCAAAAGTTTCGTAGACTTTGCTTTCGAGCATCTACAACTACATCGTATTTGGGCAGGATGTCGGCCCGCTCACGAGGCTTCGGTCAGAGTTTTGGAGAAGATTGGGATGACCTACGAAGGGCACTTCAGAGACGCATCCTGGTCCAACGGCAAGTGGATCGACACGGTGTACTACGCAGTACTGGAGCAGGATTGGAAAGGGTAGAATGATGGGTAATTCAACTTGTCGGTACCGCAATGTTCGTGGAACCGATAATAGGACAAATGAGTGGAATACCCAGCGCACTGTAGAGTCGAAAGCCGCTCGGATAGAACACACTTCTTTCCATTTACCAGCTCAGGAGCAAGATATACCACATCATATATCATCACAGTTTACTCAGCGCAACATACGTCCCTTGGGGCGCTGCCCCCCGCGTGGCTTCGGATTCGTAAACCTGAGAACCGGTGAACGCCAGCTTGATTGGCTGGATGAAGACCGCTGAGCAGGTGATGCTGTGGACCGGGCTCGTGTTCGGGACAGGGCCGGACACTCTTCCCAGGATACGGCCAATCAATCGGGTTAGGCCCAAGGTCTTACACCATCAGAGATACTTGTCCGCAGACGCGCTACCTGTCCTTGCCCGTGCGGCGTTTGCCCGGCCAAAGAGACGACTCACCCTAAGGAGGTATTTCGTGGAAGAATCCGAAAAGAGGGCGACGGAGAAGATTCTGAGATGGATGATGAGCCCGGCCAGTAGACTTCTATCCGTTCTATCGATGTTGAAGGGAAACCGTGGACCTCGCAAGAAGGCCAATGCCAAGGAGAGAAGACTGCTGGATGCCGTTGGAGGCAGGCGACCAAGTGAGGTCTATTCACTCCTCACACAGGGCGTTGATCCCAACGCCAGAGACTTCAGGACCAACGATATCTATTCAGAAAATGGACTCCGACCGGGTAAAGCTGAAGGAATATTACGCGAGATTCCAAACCTGGGATACACAGTAAACTGGGAGCGCAAGAACCCTCCCGAGGAATACGACTCAACCATCTTCGACTATGAGGCAGAAGATCTGGCTCTGGCGAACGCGGGTGTCGTATAAGGCTGGGGAAATTCTCGAATGAGTGACGAACCAAAAACCTACTTGAAGCTGCTCGCAAATCGGAAGTGGTCTGTAATGTGAACCACCCGGTGGCACAAAGTCACATCTACGGGGTGAGCCGGTCAGATTCGCGAGACATAGTCACGTCCCGGGCACTTTCGTCGACTTAATACCTTACACAACAGAGTCCCACTCGGTGGATGGAAAAACATCCCGTTGAGAAAAGAAATGACTGAAGAGAACAATACGATCCAGACTTATGAGCGAATTGCCCCTGCGTATTTCGAGCGACACCGGGATCGCAGCGTGATTGAGGACAACATAGACCAGTTTGACAAACGCCTTAGTCGCGGCAGCACAATTCTGGACATAGGTTGTGGACCAGGGTTCGATTCCCAGACACTTCGCAATCTCGGACATTTTGTGGTCGGAATGGATCTCTGTTCCAGGATGCTGCAACTTGGCAAACAGCACTATCCAGGACCCTACATCAAGGGTGACATGGTGAATTTGCCTTTCCAGAACGCGGCCGATGGGCTCTGGGTGAGCGCTTCACTTTTGCACATTGCACGCGATGCCGTTGAATCTGTTCTCGCTGAATTTCACCGTGTGCTAAAGCCAGGTGGAACACTCTTCGTGGCGGTAAAGGAAGGATCGGGAACGAAATGGGAACCTGTCCCATACGATGTGGATGGCGAAAGACGGTTCACATACTGGTCCATCAATTCCCTAGAACAAGCGATCTCCAAATCTGGATTCCAGATCGATAGTGTTCACTCGAACGGAACCTGGATCCGGTGTTTCGCCAAAAACACCTCAGCCTAACAGCTCTAATACGTCCGGTCACACGACAGTCAGCAAAGCCTGGTCAACTCGCATCCCAAATTGGAATTCGTTTCACTTGTCCATTTCAATCCTTAAGATGAACCAGTTCCCTGAAGGCACATATCACAGCATCAATTACCAGTCGGAGGTCTACGCGTGTATCGAGAGCAAATTGGGCTCTTTATAAAGGAGCAGAAAGCAAAACTTTACGTACCCAAGAGCGGCGGCCTGAACGAGTATGTAAACCAGCTCCTGCGCCAAATTGGCGTAGACGAAGACGGATCGTTCGACCGCCCGGGACAAAGTCGGGGAAAACTGGAAATCATCGCTGCCCGCGGAGAAGACATCGGACAACGCGTCGATGACTGCATCGCTCGCGGTGATACTACATATGGACTCACCGGAGACGATCTCTTCGATGAGTATCAAATCGGTAATCCGAATTCCCCTCTCGTCGTCCTGAATACCTTCGACTGGTTCGACGCCAGCGCCCAATTCAACAGGCCTGCGTTGTGCCTGATGAATCAACAAGGTCAACTCCCAAAATCCCCCGTCACCGTCTCCATTGCTGTAAACCGTAAATACGAACTGACTTCACGCACGTACCTGGAAGACACATTTGGTAAGAGTGGCATCGAATTCAGCGTTGTCCTTTACGCCGGCGACACGGAAAATACAGTGGCTGAAGGCACCCACGACTGGTGCGTAGAGATCGTATACCGGGGCGAAAATTCCAGCGAAAGCGCGATATCGAAAATGGGTATTAAAATCGTAGAAATCGTGCGTTTCAGCGACATCTCCCTCGTCGGGAAAGAAACCCGAAACCCCTGGTCTGAAGAGTATGGGAGAATCTTGAAAGTCGCTGAAAACCCAACAGACTCAGGCACATCGCAGCTCCTGTCGAACAACAATGAAATCGCCAAGAAAATCGGCGAAGAATGCGCTGAGTTCGTCCGTGCCTTCACCCTTGGCGAAGGCATTCCAGAGGAATTGAACGGCGTGATCTATGCCATGATGGTCGCCGCAGCCAAACAGCGTATTGCCTGGAAAGACATCGAAGCAGACCTGATGGCAAGATGGAAATAGCGCCACCAGGCCCGTACACATCGGAATCTTGAATGGCCCCATGCGCGCGCTGGCCAGTCTGGGTGAAGCGCGTGCGGTCCCCTTTTTCGCTGAACACCTGCGAGTCAACCACAAGATGCATCGAACGGCAACCATTCAGGCGCCTGGAAAGACCGCATCCACTAAATCGCCCAACTCGCTCCAGGTGATTGCGAACGACAAGCGGGAGATCGTTCAGCAAGCTCTGCAACAAGCGCTTGGCAGACAGGGCGAGCATGATTATGCTTAACACATTCTGTAGTGCGTGAGGATTGAAGGGCGGCGTTCATCAGGTGCGACCAACCTGTTCCAGGAGAATAACAATGGACATACAGGAATTCTTTTCGGATGTTGCTATGGGCGACCAGAATGCAGTTCGTCAACAACTGGACGATGCTCCATTCTTGTTACACGTACGGAATCCCGACACGGAGGCCTGGCAAGAGCTCACACCTCTTCACCGTGCCGCCAAACACGGACAACTGGAGGTCGTGAAGCTTCTGGTCGAACGTGGGGCCGAGGTCTACTCCAATCCCCTTTCAACCTACCCGGCCGTCATCATTGCCGCCTGGAACGAAAAGCAGCCTGTGGTGGAGTATTTTCTCAATGAGATACCGGACAAAGCCAACGGTACGAACGGGCTTGGCGTCACCCTGAACCTGGCCGCAAGGCAGGGGTGGAAAGACCTGGCACGAAAACACATCGAGGCGGACCCACTTGCAGTACACCAGCGCGGATGGATCGGCGACACCCCTCTGCACTGGCCCAGCCATAATGGATCGGTGGATATCGTATCGCTCTTGCTGGATGCAGGGGCGAATATCGAGGCGGATGAGATCAACTGTTACGGTGGAAAACCGCTTCACTGGGCAAGTGAACACCAGCCGGCGACAGTCGAACTCTTACTCAAACGAGGAGCCGATGTGGATGCCCGAAACGTGAAAAAGGATTCGGATCTCCTCGGATTTACCCCGCTCATTATGAACGCCTCTCAGAGAAATGACTGCGCTGAAGTCACAGAGCTGCTGCTGGAAGCCGGGGCAGACATCAAGGCGACAGATGCCAAAGGCAGATCCGCACTGGCTCACGCCCTCAAAGGCGGATTGAAGCGGATACTTGAAGTCCTGGGAAGATGTGGGGCAACTGAATAACCTCCACTCATCCTTCCTGACTTCTGCCTGACGCATCCAAAACCATTTTTAGTTTTTATAAGCCAAACGTTCTGCTGCCCCTATTCATCTCTGTTCGAATACTCCCTGATAGAAACCACATGGTGTAATCCCTCTAGTTCTTTTCTTGAGGAATCATGTACTTCATCCACGCCGGACGCCCCACATGTTAGCACGCCTTATTCGGAAAGAATTGCTGACACATCTGCTTTCACTGAGGTTCGTGATCACCCTGGTACTGCAGGTCGGCGCGCTGCTGGCTAGCTTCATCGTCATGTCGGGACAATTCGAGGGCGCTCTGGAACAATACCGCGCCAACGCGACAGCTGCACTCGCCGCGAACTCCTCGAGTGATGAAATCGTGGATCATTTCGACTATGAGCACTTCGATCGCCGCGGCACCTATGCGGCCAGGCCCCCGCACCCGTTGAGCTGGCTGGTGATGGGTCTCGAAAGCGCAGTTCCCAGCCAGATCCCCGTCTCAGAGAATCACCAACGCCAGGTTGACAAGGGGCTTTACCGAAACCCGCTGAAAGGACGCATCTCCGCACCCGACTTTCTCTTCCTCACCCGAGTGCCGAAGAAGCACTTCGATTCTGGCAGTCACTTGTGGCGTATCGCAAGGTATTGACGAAATATGCCTTCTACGGCTGGGGTGCGATGGCGCGAGAAAATGGGGATCGCAAAAACGCCGGACTGCGGGTGCGAAGCACTTTCGAAATCGAAGACTATCCCAAGTATGCTTACGCCTACCCAGATGCTTCAACACGATTCAGGGAAGCCTTTTTCGACATCGTCCTCTTGTACATATGGAACGGCTTATTTTTCTTCCTCGAATATCTTACGTTCCTGAAATACGATGTTCGGTAATGCGCGCCTGAATTCCGGCAGAATACTGAAGGAAACGGTTGATCTGCCGCCAAGCTGTTGGCTGGAAAGTAGAGTTGATGATTTGCAGACCCCAGGAGGTCTCTTGTGCGTCTAATTTAGGATGACAGGCCATACAGCTTTTCATCTGATTTCTTTTTAACCTCGTATAAACATATCGGGACCCGGATGTTCCTGATTAGGATGCCCGGGGACGAAATGCGGGTGGCAGTATGAAAGGGCGATCACCCCGGCGCTAGCGAGACCTCGCCTCATGGACATCGATTACCAAAGTGGAGGACCAAAAATATGTCTACAGACCTGATATTGCCGTTCAGCATTGCATTTGGTTTGCTAAACTTTTGTCTGATCACCAGATGGTATGTGATTCCCTGGGCAAGATCCAGGGGCCGGGCAGAGGCGCTGGTCCCCCTCCTTCTCCTTCACAGCTTCCGGTATATCGGGATGGCCTTCCTGATTCACGGCGTCACCTCCGAACCCCTCGATACCCGTTTCGCTTTTCCCGCTGCTTACGGTGAGCTGCTGGCTGCTTTCCTTGCACTCATTGCACTTGCGGCCCTGAGATTCGGCTGGTCCATCGCGATGCCGCTGGTGTGGGTATTTAACATTGCGGGAACACTGGATCTGCTAAATGCCCTCGCGCAAGGTGTGCAATTTGTCCCGAACGGACACTTCGGCGCAGCCTACTTTATCCCCGCAATCATCGTACCCGCGTTGCTGGTATCTCACGGGATCATATTCATTTTGCTCGTCAGAAATAAACAGGAGTATCGCCTCACCTAAACGGTCGGATGGACCTGCTACAACGGAGATCAAAATGCTAACTGAAGAATTGGCTGAATTCACGGCAGAAGAATACGAACATCGCCTGGCGAACCTTCGCAACGAAATGGAAGCCGCAGGTCTGGACGCCGTCCTGATCAACACCGACACCAACCACCGGTATTTTACCGGTCACTGGACGCACCGGTGGATGCACAAATTCACGTCGATGTTTGCGATCCTTCCGATGAATAAAGACCCTGTCCTGGTGGTTCCGCCGCTGGAAACGGGAATGTGTGAGCTGGACTGCTGGGTCGAAGACATCCGCACATACCCTCCTCCCATCCGGGTTCAGGCAGGGGTGGCGCTGCTCACGGACACCATCCGAGAACTCGGTCTGGAGAACGGGAGAATTGGCGCAGAACACGGAGGCGTCCTTTGGAACCGGATGCCGCACGATGACTTCACACAACTCGAAAGCAATCTGCCGGGAGCGACCTTCACCGATGCAGCGTCCATTCTCTGGAAAACACGCGCACGAAAGTCACCGGCGGAACTGGAGTACATCCGCAAGGCCGTCAAAATCACAGACGCGGCCTACCGCACACTATTCGACACCGTCAAACCAGGGTTGACCGAACGTGAGGTCCACAGCCTGCTCTCGGTCGAACACATGAAACAGGGCATGGACGCGCCCGGCTCCATCACCCTTGCCACCTACATTCCAGGATTAAAGCGAAGGTGCGACATCAGTCTCCGCCGCCACACAGACAGAGTCCTCACCGAGGGTGAACTCATCACCCACGATGCAGGCGGGGTCTATCGCGGCTACTGGTCAGACTTCACCCGGATGTTCGCCCTGGGGCGAGCAACACAGGCGCACAAGGACGCCTACAAGGTCACGTACGAATGTCTTCAGGCTGCCATTGCTGCCACGAAACCAGGCGTTCCGATCACCGATCTTGTAAACATATCGATCGACATTCATAAAAAGGCGGGCTATACCGAGTATGCGGAGAAGGTCTCCGGGATCGGCCACGCGATGGGTCTGGACATCATCGAACCGCCCTTTATCGAACTGGCAGACGAGACCATTCTGGAGGAGGGCATGGTGCTCACCGTAGAGCCATCGCTTTACACCGATGACGCGTATTTTATGTTGGAGGAGGATGTGGTGGTTACGGAGACGGGGTGTGAGGTGCTGTCGGATCCGATTGGGGCTGAGTTGCTTGTTGTTTAGGGACCTAACCCCCCGGCCCCCTTCCCTGCGAGGGAAGGGGGAGAAAACCACTATACCTTTGGCGAATAAATTGAGTCAGTATCGTCAGGTTTGTGACAATGTGAGCGAGTACACCTGAGAGGTCCTTCCGTACTGACTCATTTTCAACTCGCAGGATGCGTAAGCCTCGTTTGGACAGAATGCGATCTCGCTGGGTGTCGTATTCTGCTTGTGTTTCGTGAATTGGGCCATCCACTTCGACCACCAAATCGGCCTTGTGGCAATAGAAGTCCACGATGAAGCCGTCGATAATTTTCTGGCGCCGAAAGTGAAACCCTTTTAGCCGATTTCCGCGAAGGGATTGCCACAGGATACGTTCTTCTCTGGTCATTCGATGGCGAAGGTCTCTTGCACGCTGGACTTTGGATCGCGTTACCTTCTGGCCGATTAGGATGTTTTTTTTGGACATGGGAGGCGACCTAACCCCCTAACCCCCTTCCCTAAGAGGGAAGGGGGGACAGAATCTGGCGATGTGTTGGCAGCTTGTTTTCGTTATTATACTGAGTAAGTCGAGAGCCGTCAATACGGCGTGCTGCTCTTGAAACACTCAGGGGAAGTGGCTGTGGTAAACCACCATAGGTCGAGGTAAATTTGGCCTATGGTTCTGGTATCTATGCCAGAAAGGCTAAGTTAAATTTCTGAAGCGAATAATGCCCCTCATACTGCACTCAGGGAAGAAGTTGAGGTCCAAATATTGATGTGCAGATTCCCCTCTCTGCGGGTTCCCAGGTAGTCGTTTACATTTTTAAAAACACTTCCGCACCTTTCAATGAACAGGCTACAGCCGCTCAGAGCACCATCGACTTCTGGGATAATCCACTAGACGACGAGGATTGGAATGAGGCCTGAACAGGGGGAAATCATCCTTGTCCCCGTCTCGTTCACTGATTCAACTTCCCGACAAAGACGGCCCGTCATTGTCGTATCCAACGAATCCTACCAACACACAGGTGCGCCCCTACATTCAGTGAGGACAATATATGCGACGTATCAAAACCCTGTTCATTCCAGACGAAGCCACCTATATCCCCTGGTGTCAGGACATCGTCGATATTGTGGGGAAGGCTCACGACTTATCTATTCTCACCGAATCCAAATCCCTTGAAGAACAGTTCGATGGTATCGAAGCCGTGGTGGAACAGGGCGGCCAGAACGGCACGCCTGAAATGGTTGAGCTGGCGAGGAACGCCAAACTGTGGCAAGTCACCACCGTCGGCATCGAACACGTGGATGTGGACTACTTCAGGCGCGTAGGGATTCCCCTGGCGAACACACCGGGGGTATTTAGTGCGCCCGCCCTGGCAGAAACGGCGTTGATGATGATGTTGATGCTCGCACATAGATATGTGGAGGGTGTGGCGAATATTCGGAAAGGAATTCGATACGAACCGATGGGAAGAGAACTGGATGGACTCACCCTGGGAACCATCGGATTCGGATCCAGCGGGATCGAACTGGCAAGGCGGGCGAAAGCGTTTGGAATGCGGATCCAGGGGATCGACGTTCAGCCGATCGCTCAGGAGATCCTCGAGGAAATCCAGCCGGAGTTTATCGGCGGCCCTGAAGATGAGGACAAGGTCATCGCCGCGAGCGACTTCCTTTCTCTCCATCTGCACCTGACTGCGGAAACCAGCAAATATATGGATGCGAGGCGGTTCACGTTGATGAAGCCGACTGCCTGTCTGATCAATGTTGCCCGGGGAGGACTCGTGGATGAACCGGCATTGCTGAGGGCGCTCGAAAAGGGAGAGATCGGAGGCGCCGGGCTCGATGTCTTTGATCCAGAGCCGCCAGATCCGGACTCACCCCTGCTAAAACTGCCCAATGTCGTCGCCACACCGCACATCGCGGGAGGCACCCTGGAGACCTCCAGAAGGCGGGCGGAATGCGTGAAGGAGAACCTGGACAGGATCGCCGAAGGGATGGAACCCATTTATCGTATCGACCTTTAGTATGGTGTCCCGGAAGTACGCGTCATTAGTCCTTTGCCAGGGGACAAGGTGGATCACCTCACGCGCGGAGATTCTTCGCGCATACGCGAATGTGGTGAGCCAGGAAACCGAAGGTACAGCGCTCAGAATGACTTCACCGTCCTTTGAGTTACGCAACGAATCTCGGGGACGCGACACCAGGATCTCTGTGAATCAGTGAAATAATATTCATATTAATCAGTATTATATAATAATACGAATCGCTTTGGACACTTCTTGACTTTCGAAATACTTCACTGTTTTAAGACTTTTTTTGAATTCGGCCAAACGATTCAATTTTCAACAAAGAGTGAATATCCTAAAATTCCACACGTCTGGAAATTTGACCTATAGAAACGGGCTACGGGATTTCTCTTCCTGCCACTCGCCTCAGCGTTAGAACGAATTCAAATCCTGAATCACCAGTCCCGTGTAGACCTTCGGGTAGAAAAAGGTGGACTTGGGCGGCATTTTCTCACCTGCCAGAACCACTTCGCGCAATTCAGACATTCCCACTGGATTCAGAAAAAATCCTGCCCGGTCGGGCGCTTCACGGACAAGATTCAGCACGTCCTCCTCGACCTTCACGAACCTCACCTTCTCACCCCGGGTGAGCGTCTCGTCGTCCAGATCCAGCACCTTCGCCAGGACCAGTTGCAGCAATCCCGAACTGAGTTTCCGCCACGCTGCCGAATGATTCCCCTGGTCGAGCGCCCTGGGATCTACAGAATCCTTCAGTGTCAGATACTGGACTTCCGACCCGTTCCTCGTGGCGAGCCCGTAGACCGCCTTCCCGCCTTCTCCCCGTTTCCGAAGCTCCAGCAGCACCTCTGCGGTGGTCCCCAGCGGCTTCCGTTCGACCTCGAACAGCTCTGCCAGACCGGACTCGAGTCGCTTCACTCCGTCCTCGCCCAGATCGGTCACCACACGGTGAATCGCGTTGATCGCCATTCCTTCGGTATCGTCCATATTCACCAGCGTGTGCATTCGGTAACCGTAGGGCTTGCCCTGCCAGTCTGCACCTTCGGCCTTCGCCCGCTCGTCACGGTAAACAACCGCAGTCTCATATCTGTGGTGACCGTCTGCAATAAAAAACGGCTTGTCGGACAGCACGGCGGCGACACCATCGATCACCTCGCGATCGGTCACACGCCAGAACTTGTGGGTTACCCCTTCCCGGTCGACAAACGTAAACAGGGGATCACCAGAAAGCGACTGGGCAAGCAAGGATTGAATATTGCCCTCGGGATCGGAATACAGCGAAAAGATCTGACCAAACGCCGCACAGGTGTGCCGCATCAACTCGAGCCGATCCGCCTTGGGACCCGGCATCGTGAATTCGTGGGGAAGAATCGAGCCCTCACCCAGGGCGTCCGCCCGAACCAGTGTGACGATTCCCAGACGCGACTTCCTCACGGGGCCACCCGAGGTGTTGGCCTCGAAATCCTGAGCGTACAGGTAAATCCCTTCCTCCTCGTCTTTGACCAGGACACCTGCTTCCAGCCAGCCCTGGAAAGCGTCTCTCGCCCGCGTGTACCGGTTCGAAGAAGGTCCGTCTCCTTCCTCGTCCTTCCCCAGAATGATTCTCACGACATTATTCTCATTCCGGTCGTAAAGCTCCTGCTGAAACTTCTCGTCGATCACGTCGTAGGGTGGTGACACCACGCTGCCCGCGTCACCTGCCTGATCGTTATTGTATCGGATCCCCCGAAAAGGCCTGATTTCGGCCATTGCCCTTCCTTTCTGAAAAAGTTGATCTACCGAACCATCTCTGGCTGTCACTCAATCGTCCGTTCACCTCAGGCGCAGGAAAGGGCGGGACTCAGCCCGCCCTTTGAAGGTCTGTCCCAAACCGAATGTCTCCTACTTAACTCGCGTCTCCAGTTTCGGGTAACCCAGCTCACGATCCATTTCGTTGAACAAAGGTTCCCCGGCGATATACCGCTTCAGATTTTCACAGAAAAAGTCCACCGTCCGCTGCGGTCTGTAGTGCGAACCACCCGCCGCGTGTGTCGTGATAATCGCATTGTCCAGATCCCAGAGCGGACTGTCCTCGGGCAGCGGCTCCTTCTCGAACACGTCCAAACCGGCCCCGGCGATCACTTCAGATTTGAGCGCCTCCGCCAGAGCGGCTTCATCGACAATCGGCCCTCGCGCTGTGTTGACCAGGAACGCACGCTTCTTCATCAGCCCCAGGGTGCGCGCGTTGATCAGCTTATTTGTCTCAGGAGTCCACGGACACGCAAGGAACACCAGATCGGATTCCTTCAACAAATCGTCCAGCCGATCGATTCCCCACAACGCCTCAACGTAATCCGGCTTCTCCCCTCCCTGAACGTCCACCGCGAGGATTCGCATCTCGGACGCCTGTGCGCGTTTGGCGAACTCCCGACCGATCCCGCCGAAGCCAATAATTCCAGCGGTCGCCCCGTGCAAATCCTCCATTGTCGCTCCCGACCACTTTCGCTCTTTCTGGTGACGCAGGAACACGTGCAGCCCTCGGAACAATGCCGTCGTCAACGCCCACGCGTGTTCCGCCACCTGAATCGCATGAATGCCACTGGCGTTGCACAACCTAAAATCGCCTTCCTGCACCTCCGGCAACTTCATAAACATATCCATTCCGGCACTCGTCGTCTGAACCCACTTGAGGTTCTTCGCTGCGCGGATCATCTCCGCGTTAAACATCCCGAAAATGATCTCAACGTCCGCCATCTCTGCGGCGGCCTCGTCCAGCGGGTACATCACCACTTCCGAGCCGGGCGCAGTCTTCAGCACCTGTTTGCGCAGTGCTTCGCTTACGGGTGGACAGAGAGCGATCTTCATAAAGCCTCCAGTAAATCGGTCACGTGGGTGCGTCTGAGGGTCAGAAAAATCAGGGAGAATTTGCTCGGGAAAGAAGATAGGACCTGTGCGTCAGGAGCGCAACCGTGGATTGGTTTAGGGGCCAATTTAAGAGCTGGATCACAGAGGGCACTGAGGCTGAAGGCTGGATCACAGAAGGCACAGAACCCGGCACCGCCCAACCCTGAGGGCCATAGAAACTGTTTGTTGCGACCGGAAAGACCGGCTTTGAATCACGGGAGACGGATATAATTCAAGTTCAGAAATGAAAACCCGGTGCGCCTCAGTACCCCAGATTCGGCGCCAGCCACCTCTCCGCTTCCTCCACATCAATTCCTTTGCGCCGGGCAAAGTCTTCAACCTGATCCTTCCCGATCTTCCCCAGCGAAAAGTACTGCGCCTGGGGGTGACCAAAATAGAATCCGCAAACGGAGGCCGCGGGCATCATTGCAAAACTTTCCGTCAAACTTATTCCAGTACGGGACTCTGTTTCCAGCATATCGAACAGCGTTCGCTTCTGGGTGTGATCCGGGCACGCCGGGTAACCTGGCGCCGGGCGAATCCCTCGGTACTTACCCTTGATCAGATCCTGCTTCCCCAGCGCTTCCCCGGCCGAGTACCACTCCCGTCTCACGCGCTCGTGCAGCAGCTCTGTAAACGCCTCCGCCAACCGGTCCGCCAGGGCCTGCAGCATAATCGCGTTGTAATCATCGTGCTCGTCCTCGAACGCCTTCACGTGCTCCAGGGCGTTCAGCCCGCAGGTCACCGCGAACGCCCCGAGGTAGTCGTCCACACCGGGTGGCGCCACAAAATCCGCCAGGGCGAAATATTTGCCCGTGGCCTTCTGTTGCTGTTGGCGCAGCGTGGGGAATCGCGCAAGTTCGGCCGCGCGATCGCCGTCCGAATAAACGACAAGGTCTTCACCCTGGGTGTTGGCCGCGTAAAAGCCGTAAACGGCTTCCGCGCCCAGGAGTCGCTCATTCACCACGCGATCCAGAAGTGCCCGCGCGTCCTTGAACAACTTCGTCGCCTCTTCACCTTTCACGGGATCGTCCAGAATTTTGGGATAACTGCCGTGCATCTCCCAGACGTGAAAAAACGGGCTCCAATCGATATAAGGCACGATTTCCTCCAGCGGGAATCCCTCCAACAACCGCGTCCTCAGAAATTCGGGTGCCTCGATTTGCGTCGACTCCCAATTAATCTTCAGACGATTCCTTTTGGCCTCCGTGTACGGCACAAGCGGCCGGCCCCCGGGACCGTCCTCGAACGCTATCTGCGCCCGCTCCTGCGCCTCCTTGTTCTCGACCAAAAGCGTTTTGCGCTGATCCGGGTGCATCAGGGTGCCCACCACCCCCGTCGCCCTCGACGCGTCCTTCACGTAGAGCGTTGCCTGGGAGTAAGCCGGCGCGATTTTGACCGCCGTGTGTTTCACACTTGTGGTCGCCCCACCAATCAGCAACGGCACGGTAAACCCCTCCCGTTCCATCTCCTGCGCCACGTGAACCATTTCAGTCAACGAAGGGGTAATCAACCCGCTCAGACCGATCAGGTCCACCTGCTGCTCCCGGGCGGTGCGAAGAATCCGGTCCGCGGGCACCATTACGCCGAGGTCGATCACCTCGTAATTGTTACAGCCCAGAACGACACCCACGATATTTTTGCCAATGTCGTGAACGTCCCCCTTTACTGTAGCCAAAAGAATTTTTCCGCGCGTCTGCACAACACCTGCCTCGCTCCCTTCCATCAGCGGCTCAAGAACGGCAACCGCCTGTTTCATCACCCGGGCGGTCTTCACCACCTGAGGGAGAAACATCTTCCCCTCGCCAAAGAGATCGCCCACCACATTCATCCCGTCCATCAACGGGCCCTCGATGATCGCCAGAGGCGTATACTTCGTCAGCGCCTCCTGGAGATCTACATCCATATATTCACCCTTGCCGTGTAACAGGGCGTAGGACAGGCGCTCCTCAACAGAACACTCGCGCCAGGACTCGTCGACTTCCCGTACCGTGCCTTCTGTCTTCGCCGAATCCGCAAAGGTCACCAACCGCTCGGTGGCGTCCTCCCGCCGATTGAAGATCACATCCTCCACAAGATCCAGAAGATCCTTCGGAATATCCTCGTAAACCATCAACTGCCCCGCGTTCACGATCCCCATATCCATTCCCGCCTGGATCGCGTGGTAGAGGAACGCCGCGTGCATCGCCTCCCGAATGTAGTCGTTCCCACGAAATGAAAAGGAGAGGTTGCTCACGCCGCCGCTTACTTTCATTCCAGGACACCGTTTCTTGATCCCGCGAATAGCCTCGAGATAATTGACTGCGTATCCGTTGTGTTCCTCGATCCCCGTCGCCACGGTGAGAATGTTGGGGTCGAAAATGATATCCGTAGGAGACATGCCCAATTCGCCAGTCAAAATACCGTAGGCCCGTTCGGCAATACGCACCTTGTCCTCCGCGCTCGCGGCCTGACCCTGTTCGTCAAAAGCCATCACCACCATTCCGGCGCCGTACTGCCTGATCTTGCGCGCGTTCGCCTTGAAGCTCTCCTCACCTTCCTTGAGACTGATCGAATTCACGATCCCTTTGCCCTGCACGCAGCGCAATCCTGCTTCGATCACCTCGAAATCCGAACTGTCCACCATTACCGGGATCCTGGCAATATCGGGCTCGGCCGCGATTCGATTGAGAAATGTCGTCATCGCTGCCTTTGAATCCAGCAGCCCCTCGTCCATATTTACGTCCAGAATATTCGCCCCACCCTCCACCTGATCCCGTGCGACCGCCACGGCCGCTTCATAATCTCCTTTTCGGATCAGCCTGGCGAACCGCCTGGAGCCGGTAATATTCGTGCGCTCACCGATCATCGTAAAATTGGAATCCGGGCGAATCTCCAGCACCTCCAGGCCGCTGAACCGTGACAGCGGCTCACGCCCGGGCGCTACTCTCGGGTCTCTGCCCGCGACCGCCTCGGCGATCTGGTGAATATGCTCCGGTGTGGTCCCGCAGCACCCGCCGGCAATGTTCAGCCACCCTTCTTCTGCGAATACCTGGATCATCCCGGCGGTATCCTCGGGTGACTCGTCGTACTCGCCAAAGGCGTTCGGCAGACCCGCATTCGGGTAACAACTCACCGGAACAGGGCTGATCCTGGAGAGCTCCTCCAGGTAAGGACGCATTTCCTTCGCACCCAGGGCGCAGTTGATGCCCACACTCAAGAGGTTCGCTTGTGAAATCGACAGCCAGAACGCCTCCACAGTTTGACCGGAAAGCGTCCTTCCACTCTGATCCACAATCGTTACCGAGACCATAATGGGAAGCCGCCTGCCAAGATCTTCAAAACATCGCTCGATCCCGAACAACGCCGCTTTCAGATTCAGCGTATCGAACACCGTCTCCACCAGGAGCAGATCCACACCCCCTTCGACCAGCCCCTTCACCTGAGTAGAATAAGCCTCCGAGAGCTGTTCGAACGTCTGGGTTCGAAATCCCGGGTCATTCACGTCTGGGGAGAGCGAAAGGGTGATATTGGTCGGCCCAACAGCTCCTGCCACAAATCGCGGTTTCGCTGGGGTCAGCGCCGAATAGGCGTCTGCTGCGGATCTCGCCACGGTGGCTGCTGCGATATTCAACTCGTGCACCCGGTCCTCGAGCCCATAATCGCGCATCGAAATCGGCGTAGAATTGAATGAATTCGTCTCGATAATATCCGCACCCGCTTCGAGAAACCCTCTATGAATCTCTTCGATAATCGCCGGCTGGGTCACGCACAGCAAATCATTGCACCCCTGCAAATCCAGGTGATGATCAGTAAACGTGTCACCCCGAAAATCCGACTCTCCGAGGTTGTGCGCCTGGATCATCGTGGCCATCGCGCCGTCCATCACCAGAATTCGATCCTCTAGCAAAGCCTTCACCTGTTTCTCTTTAGTCTCCATTCCGTCCTTTCACCTGACCGGGCTGCAAAGTTGATATCGTACCCAAACCCTAAGCACACACATCCTGAAATGTAACCGATCCGCCGTTCGAATCAATGAAGAGGCCCTTGAGTCTACTCATCCTCTGGTTGCTCGCGCCCAACAAAACAAACCGCCTGGACAATGCTTGCTCAGCCCAGGCGGTCGACTATCTCTGTTCCCGGTGCTCCCTTGTGGTTCGAGTCCACAAATCCGCCAGTTACACCAGGTCTTGTATGTTATTCGGGTTTATTATCCCTGTTCCTTGCGCTTCTTCGCATTCTGACGCGACTGGAACTGCTTCTTGAGGTTCTCATTCACGTATTTGCCTTTGGTCTCTTCATGCCTCGCCGACACTGCAGCCTGAACCGAAGCCAGCTTGTTCTTTTCTTCGTCTGGTCTTGCATCGTCCTTCATACGTTGCCCAATGGACACCATTAGCTTCCGATATGTATTTTGGTCCTCTGGATTGGGATGCAGGGTGAAGGGCGGAACAAACTTTACGCCTGGGTATTTCTTCCGGCGCTGAGGGTTGGTCTCCTGCGTCAGATCCCGTGGGAAGAGTTGGAAAACGCACCTGTGCTTGGGGTGCTCGGCCTCCGTCATCTGTCCAAGCGACAGGGGCAACCACACCTCCACCTCCTTGCCGATTTTTTGGCCGAAGGTCCTCATCATCAATTCCTTGATCTCGTCGGCTATCTCGAATTTCAGCAGGAACCCCATACAGGAGTTGAGTATTTGAAGATTGTCATTCGGTTTCTTTTTCACGGACGGTACGAGTCTGTCGTGCTCGATGTCCTCAAAAATATCTCCGCTCACAAGCATTGTAATGGAGTCTACGCCGAATTCGGCAAGGGTTATGCCCGTCATCGTTTTCTTGAATTCTTGCTTGTCTAGATACTTGGCCAGATCGTCGGGAATGCTGTCAAAATAACCATTCCCCCCTTCTTGGCCCAAACACCGCCGCCGCCGATCACCAGGAGCTGGGGAGAAAAAATATAGGGCGCAAACTGGTCACCAGTAAAGGTCTCGGGTGCGTTAGGGAAAACGGTGATCTGATCGATCCGGATCTGCAGAACCTCTTCGCCTTGTTTAACCCCCGCGGCCCCCAGCTTCTTCTCGGTGGCTTCCCTCGAACCCACCCAGGGCTTGGAGGGGTCCTTTGCGTTGGAACATAGAGCGCTGTCTGGAGATATAGGCCGCGCGCCGTGAAGTAGAGCGTATTGCCGTCCGCCTCAGGAAGCGCCATACTGTAGCTGATTTCGATCGCTTCACCGGTTTCCAGGGGATTGTCTGCGGGGACGAAGTTTCCGCCGGTTTTGGATCTGGGGAAACTCACCACGATCACCGGTTTCGGACCGTTCTTGAAGTTGTGAATCGTATAATTGTAAATCTGACCTTCACCCCGGCCGCTAACCATCGAGGCCGCTTTCAGCTTGATTCAGCTCACCGCTGCGGTGGTGGCCTCATTCCTCAGCGCTTTCATCACCGCATTCACGGCCTCGGGCTTGGAAAAGATCTGGACACGGTTAAAGCTGATCTTGCCGCCCCCGTTTGCCCCGGCTTTGGCCTTCTTGGCTGCCTTTTTATTCCCAAACAGATTCATCGATACCCTCCGATGATTGGGTGTAAATATAAACCCCTGATTTTCAATCGCATTACCCAAAATTTATGGACCACGGAGCTGCAAGTCAAGAAAAAACGGGATCACACCTGGCCCTCGGAAGGCTCCGTCAGGCGGCCTCCTTTACGAAGGATTTGAGCCACCGCGCCCCCCTGTATCGGGGATACAGCGTGAGAAACCTGCCAATCATCAGGCAATTGTAACCCATCCAAGCGCCGGTCAGCCCGTATTCCAAAACATAAACGCAGATCAGAATTGCGGGCAGGAAGAAGACCAGCGCGGATACGGCCATTGCCCCGAAAATGTACCCGGTGTCGTTGGCGCCGATGAATATCCCGTCGAAAATGAATACGGCTGCGTTCAACGGCTGAATCAGGGCAACCCACGGCACCAGCGATGCAACCACCAGCGATACCTCGGTGTGATCCGTAAACGCGCGCCCGATCGGTTCCATCGCGAGACCGTAAAAGATACCATACCCTATTCCCAGCCAGAATCCCCAGGTGAGACACCGACCGGCCACGCGCCTGGCAGCGCTGAAGTCCCTCGCCCCAAGGTAATTGCCTACAAGCGTCTCCGCCGCGTGGGCGAATCCGTCCACCGAATAACTCACCAGAGACCAGATCTGCCACACCACCGCATTGGCCGCCAGCGGAATCTCACCCATCCTCGCCACCACACCCAGCATGAAAAACTGGGCGAAGAGCAAACTGGCCGTCCTCCCGAAAAGATTCGCATTGGTGGAAAGCAGCAGCCTCAGCTTCGCCCTGTCGAACAGGGAACCAGGCCGCTGTATCAGGTAAGACCGGTAGCGGACGGCCAGTACGATCAGCCCGTAAAGAAGACCGGCAAATGCAGCAAGAACCGATGCCCACGCTGCCCCGAGGACGCCCAGTTCGGGGGCGCCGAAATTGCCGTAGATCAGAACGTAGTCACCGGCCAGATTCACTATATTTACCACGATCGTCAACCACATTGGACTGATCGCGTCGGCTGCGCCCCGAAAAAATCCCGTCAGGGAAAAGGTCAGGAGCACCAGGGGAGCGCCCAAAATACGAATCTCGAAATACTTTGTGCCCCAATACTTTACATCATCTTTTCCACCTGCAAGATTAAAACCAGTCTCAGCCACCAGATCCTGAAACAGGACCACGAGAATTCCTGCTGAAAGGGCAATAAGGGAGGTCTGATACAATACTTGTGTGCAGGATCGGCGATCGCCAGCGCCGTAATACTGTGCGGTCAGCGCAGTGGTTCCCATCCGCAAAAATCCGAAGCCCCAGTAGAGGACATCGAAAAGCACACTCGCTACCGCAACGGCGCCAAGATACGCCACGTTCGGGAGGTGCCCGACCAGGGCGGTATCCACGATCCCAATCAGTGGAACCGAAAGGGTGGCAATCGTACTGGGCACACCCAAACGGAGAATCTGGCGGTTGAGTGAAACACCCTGGCCGCTCATGAAAAAATTGCCACCAGACCGCCCAAAAGCACCATCCCAACGGCGATCCACCGGAAGGCTTCGCTGGCGATCCGGTTCCGCAGCCAGGTGCCCGCAAAAAATCCCGCCACGATACCGGGGAATCCGGAAACACACAGCGTCAGGCAATCTGCGTTCAGGAGCCCCGCATTGTAATGAAAGGGCAATCCGCCCAGGGAGAGGATAAGGAAATAGGCCAAAAGGGTCGCCCGGAAGCGCGGCACGTCCCACCGCTGCTTCAGCCCCAGAAGCACGATCGGAGGTCCGGATACGGCCGTGCATCCGGCCAGGGCCCCACTCAGAAAACCCGCCCCGGCAACGGTGGGCTGTTCCCTTTTGAATGGCCTGCCGGGCCGCAGTTGCAACATAAGCGCCAGGCCCACCATCAAAAGGCCAATGCCTCGCTGCATGGTGAGCGTGTCTGTGAGACTCAATATATGGACACCTATCGGAAGACCTGCCAGACCGGGAATGGAAAGCAGGAGGAGCTTCCGCCAGTCTACCTCACGCCAGAGTTGGATCATCTGAACCGACCCCAGAGGAATCCAGGCAATAAATAATGCTGGGACAACGACTTGTGCAGGATACCCTAAGATCAGTCCTGGCATCGCCAACAACATGAACCCAAATCCTGTGATCCCCTGCAGGCTCGCTGCCAGGAACAGAACCGCACTCACATACACGACTTCCCCACCCAATCGCGACCTCCCCTGCCCTGGTGTTCAGTATGAAAATGGATAGCGAAGCGGAACTGTTCGCTCCGAGGGCACATACCAGCCCTGCGGGGCATAATCACTGGTGTGAAGATAGCACTTCACATTAACCGATGTGGATCCCTCTTCAAATGTCACCAGGCGACTCATCGGCACGTTTTTCTTACCGTGGTGTTTGGACAACGAGGAAACATTGATGAATGTGGTCCCCCATTTCTGCTCCACGTGCGACCTGTCGCACATCCTGTCATCTGGATGGGTGTGGGTATGGCCTCCCAGCCAGACATCCAAGGCGCCGGGGTTCTCCTCCAGAACACCTTCGAACCGGCCGCTGTCCGGTTTGCCGCCCACCCAGTAGAGATAGGAGGCGCCAATTGGGGCGCCTGCCTCGAAACGCCCGTGATACCCCTCGTCCACACCCACCCAGTCGAAAGAAGCCACAGTGGTCTCTTTTAGCATATGATGGTGCGCCGTAATGATATTCTTGTCCTGATTGCTCAAGACCATTTCCTTCCACCATTCGAACGTCTCCATTGTGACCGCTCCGGCCGGAAACCCACCCCGCTCCCCGCGCCCCACCGGGGGGCCTCCGTCATTTCGGTCCCCCATCGCCAGGAAAAGGATATTCCCGACCTGGAACGAATACCTATCCCATTGTCCTTCAACGGGATATGGACGCTTGCTCGCGTGAACGCCTGAGAACTGAGGCTGCTCTCCCATCGGGTCCACCCACTTCTGGAACCACCACTGGCATTCCTCATTGGGGCCGCTGGCATCGTGATTGCCAACAATATTGTAAAAGTCTTCTCTGGGATGCTTGGTCGATACGCCGTATTGCGCAACCACCTCTTCGCCCTCATCATCCTGCGGCGGCGTTTGTGATCCCGACAGGTCGCCGATATCCAGCATAATGTCCCATTCGAAAGGGGGGCCACCTTCCGCTCCACCATTTTCCGCCTGTAATATGGCGTCCTTGAGACTCGTCCGATCACTGCCTCTGAGATCGGTTCCTACGTGGGCGTCACCACCGGCCCAAAGTCTAAAAACTCCCATTTTCCCTCCTGTTCCGCAAATTTGGACTGCAGAATTCTCAATTCCTGCGGTTGGTTTCAATGTCCATTACAGGTCATTGCCCCGATAAACACGCTCCCCTGAAATAAGGATCCGCTTCTCGTCATTGCCGCTCAATTCGTCAGCACTGTGGTAGCCAAAAGTCATACTCATTCTGGTTTCGGTGGTTGTGTTGGTCCCGATTCTGTGCAAAATCAAACTGTTGATGGCCAGCATCCCACCGGCAGGCATAGGCACTGGAACAGCCTGATCCAGAATATCGGCCTCCTGAATACTCGGCTCCCGGTCCAGATTGTGGAGCACATCCATGCCCGGAAGTAAATGAGACCCCGGAATAACCACCGTGCTGCCCTTTTCGAAGGTGGATGCATCGAGGTAGAAAATCACCGTCACAAGACTTCTTGTCCATTGCGCCACGTCGCGGTGGAAGCTGTCCGTCCGGGTGGTAGCACGGTTGAGTGTGGCGTGGTTGTGCCGGTTTCTAACCAATTCGATATTGGGGCCGAGCAGGGACTTGAGAGGCTGTATAACCTCTTTGCTTCCAGCAGTTTCCAGGAATATCGAATGCCGAGCCGCAAGCTTTGAAATCCGGTTGACTCGGCCTTCCACGTCACGGGCAACTGGCTCGATTGCACCGTTGATATCTCTCAGGACAGTCGATTTCAGTGCAGCAACGGTCTCCTTGGGCAAGGGGGTTGGGAGCTTCAGAAAACCGTTGTGTCTGAACAATCGCACCTGATCTGGATTCAGTGTCATTTCTTCAGTATTCATGCTGCTGAGAAGTCCCTTGTGTGGAGGTTCTGTGCGCGAATGTGCTCGTCCTCGGTGAACCCTTCCATACCTGAAGTCATCACCGTGTCCTCGAGTTCATCCCTGGTTTTGGCTCCGCTGAGAACGGTTGTTACATCAGGGTTGTCCAGCACCCACCTGAATGACGCTTGCGGAAGGGTTTGCACGGATCCTCGGAGCAGAAAGCTCAATCGCTCGACGTAGCCTACACGTGCATCGATTTCTTCCGCCGAGTATCGCGAGTTCAGGTTATTCCGCGGGAACGAGGTGTCACGGGTAATCGCCCCGGAAAGGAACCCGTTCGCGAGCGACTCACGTGCAATCACACCCATTCCGTTGCTGCCGAGATCAGCCATCAATGCTGCAGCCTCGCGATTCATGAGACTGTATACCACCTGAATCACATCGATCAGCCCCCCGGTTGCCCATTCCCTGGCAAGGCCCTGAGTGTCCTCGAATTTCGATATGGAATGGCCAATGAACCGGACCTTTCCACTCGCCTTGAGGTCGGCCAGGGCCTCCCATACATCGTCGACTATATCCGTTGCGCCAAAGGGGGAGTGAAAGAATAGGACATCGATATGATCGGTTCCCAGTCGGTCGAGGCTCTCGTCCACTGATCGCTTCGCTGCCTCCGCGTTGAATTCAGCGGCCGCCCGAAGGGTCGCTCGCCGCCCAAATTTGGAAGAGACGTAAACGCGATTACGGTCAGCGCCAAGACCTTTTCCCAGAATGCGCTCTGAGATCCCGTCCTGGTCAGAATCTCCGTAAAGCGGCGCAGTGTCGAACAGCGTTATGCCGGCTTCTAGGGCAGAACGAATGGCCGCCAGAGCGTCAGACTCAGCGACGTCACCGTAGGATCGCGAAGCAAACGCCCAGGTTCCCAGTCCGATCTCGCTCACCTCGAGTCCGGTTCGCCCCATCTTTCTGTAGTTCACAACGCTCCTTGTGTCCTTGACAAAGGCTGCCGTGGTGTTTAAACTAAAACTTGCTTGGAGCGTGTAACAGACAGATCATATTCACCATAATAAATTGTGTGACAATCGATTAGCCGTATTTTCTGTGCCAATTGTTTAAATCTTGTCGAGGCCTCATGTCCGCCCGAAACCGCCACCCCCTGATTCTGCCGGTTTTCCTCCCCACCCTGCTGCTATCCTTCGGACGCGGGATGATGATCCCTATCCTGCCACTTTACGCGAAGTCGTTTGACATCTCCTATGGGCTCATCGGCCTGGTTCTGGCTGGCGATGGCATCGGGATGCTGATCGCAGACCTTCCCAGTGGTCTCCTCTTGCGCAGATATTCCAGAAAACTTGTCATGATTCTGGGGGTAACCTGCGTGGCGTTCTCGGTATTGGCCCTTTTCTGGGCCACCACCATTACCCAGATAGTCCTTCTGCGCATGTTATCCGGAATCGGCAATTCCTTCTGGAATATCTCAAGACACGCCTACATGACCGACGTAACAGCCGTCTATCAAAGAGGTCGTGCGCTTTCTGTGTTCGGTGGAATCAATCGCATTGGCACATTTGCGGGTCCGGCCGTGGGAGGCGTAATAGCGGCAGGTTATGGGATGAGCTACCCCTTCCTGATATATGGTGCGCTGGCAGTTGTCGTCTCGATAACCTCATCTATCTTTTTCGAGGCCCCTGAAAAAGAAGAAGGTAAACCGCATAAAAAATTGTCCGGCAATATTTTCGGACACTTTGCTGGAGTATTCAAAACACACCACAGGTCCCTTGCCACTGCGGGAAGCGGAGCCCTGTTTGCACAAATGATCAGAGCAGGGCGCAACACCATCGTTCCCCTGTTCGCCGCCGATGTCCTCGGCTTGAGTGTTCAGGAAGTCGGTTGGATCGTGAGCATTTCCGCATTCGTAGATATGTCTATGTTTTATCCTGCGGGAGTGATCATGGACCGCTTCGGTCGAAAATTTGCGGTCGTCCCCTGCTTCTTCATCCAGGCGGTGGCAATGGCCATGATTCCGTTCACGGAGACGTATACCGGGTTGCTGGCGGTAACTTGCCTGTTGGGGTTCGGGAACGGGATTGGATCCGGAACAATGATGACGCTGGGAGCAGACCTGGCGCCGGAAGGCGCTGTGGGAGAGTTTCTGGGGGCCTGGCGGCTCATTGGAGACAGTGGACAAATGGGAGCCCCCCTGGTGGTTGGGGGCGTAGCGGACCTTGTGGGACTTACTCCGGCTACATTCGTCATCGCAGGCTTTGGTCTCATCGCATCCGGAATATTTGCCTTGCTCGTACCCGAAACATTAACCGCAAGGGATTCGGAACCCGGTTTAAATCAGTCGCCAAAATAGCACAAGCTTTTGGAAAAGTCAAAACCATACGTACACATCAAACGGCACGGCCCTAAAAAAAAGGACAGTGCCGTTTTGCATGGTTACTGCCGGCCGAATCTATTGCAGCAGCGACAAAGCGCTCTGTGGTATCACGTTTGCCTGCGCGAGCATGGAGGTTGTGGACTGGACCAGGATCTGGGATCTTGTGAATTCTTCCACCTCCAGCGCAACATCCGCATCCCGGATGGATGATTCGGATGCCTGGTTGTTTTCAATGGCGTTCTCCGAGTTTCTCACATTGAACCCCAACCTGTTCTGGAACGCGCCCAAATCTCCCCGGGCTCCGGCCACTTTTCCAATCGCCAGGTCAATGTTGGATATCGCAGACTGTGCGGCTGCGAGCGTATCAACAGATTGGCTACCCATTCCAAGATAGGCCCCCGAAGCACGCATGTCGCGAATGTTTATTTCTATACGGTGTGAAGCGGCGTCATCCGGTCCCACCTGAAACCTGCCGCCTGTTCCCGCGTTGATCACCAGCGCCGTTCCGTCCAGATCACCATCCCGATACCCATCAGTAGCTGGAACTGGCCCCTGCGCGGGCCTGGCGCCAGAAAGCGTGAGCTGGATGCCCAGCCGGTCGAAGTTCGCCACAATGGAGCCTCCGGTCGCTACCACACCACTCCCATCGTTATCCAGTGCCGGACCAATGTCGATCGTCTGGCTGACTACCCCGTTCGTCAAAGTGATCTGGTTATCCCCGGTTCCTGCATCCAGAAACGTATAGTTCCCGGCTGCGGCTCCGGAGATCTGAACATTGGTCAATCCTGTCGTGACACCATTGAGCGCGGAAGAAACTGCAGCGCTTCCGTTTACCGTGTTCCCATATCCTGATAGCAGCGTGGAATTGTTGTAGGAAGTCACACTGCCAATTCGGTCGATTTCGTTGATCAGTTGCACGAATTCGGCATTGATCGAACTTCGATTCTCATCGTTAACCGTCGAGGAGGCGGACTGAACTGCCAGCTCCCCTGCTTTCTCCTCCAATTCCTTCAAGAGCTCCTTTTTTTCTGCTGACAGGTTTTCATAGTGTTCTGCCTGTTCTGAAACTTCCCCCTGATTCGTCAAGGCCAGATCTATCTGGGCCTGAAGCCGATCTATCTGACGCCTGTAGGTCATCAGCATCTGTACAGACCAGGCAACAAAAGCCAGGATTAAAATAAGATAAACCCACTCCAAAACGGAGTCTCCTTAGATAGCCGCAACTTGATCCAGATGGATCAGAATCCCTTTGACAACACTATGCCTAAAAACTACATTGCCTGAAAATTCGGTTTTCGCCCTGAGATACCAGCTTCAAGGGATGCATCACCGTCCATCCACCTGTTGATCAGCCTCTGAGGAATCATCACATCGGCCAGTCGTCTCGAATCTCAGTGATCATCCCTGCCTTCAACGAACAGGAATCTATCGGTCTTGTTCTCGAACATATCCCCTCGAACCTGATCACCGAGATACTCGTTGTAGACAATGGGTCCACCGATCATACCGGTCGCGTTGCTTTGGAAAGGGGCGCACGCGTGCTCCGTGAGGATCGCCGCGGATATGGTCAGGCCTGCCTGACGGGAATATCCGGAGTTGATAGGCCGGATATTGTGGTGTTCCTTGATGGTGACTTTAGCGACCATCCAGAGGAAATGTCAGAAATTATTAAGCCAATTGTGGAAGATCACGCCGATATGGTCATTGGATCGCGCACCCTGGGTTCCCGGGAACCCGGTGCCCTGCTGCCTCAAGCCCGATTCGGGAACTGGCTGGCAACCCGGCTCATTCGTCTGCTGTTCGGGGTCACCTTTACCGATCTGGGTCCATTTCGCGCCATCACATATCCCGCGTTGCTGAAACTCGATATGAAAGACAGAACATTCGGCTGGACAGTTGAAATGCAGGTCAAAGCGGCGCTACAAGGATTACGATCGCAGGAGGTTCCCGTAAGTTACAGGCGAAGGATCGGTGTCTCCAAGATTACTGGAACCATCAATGGCACCATAAAAGCCGGGTGGAAAATCCTCTACACGATCTTCAGGTATCGACTCTCTGGTGGATAGACTCAGTCGAGATCTTTAAGCATATATCGGATGGTTCGTGCGAATCGTTCGGCGCCTTGCGGACTCAGTCGGAAGGCGTCTTGTTTTCTGACCACTTCTTTCAAGGCCATAATGAACCGGGCCCTTGGAGGACCATCCAGTCTGGTTACAGATACACCGGCAGCCTTTGCAGCGGGTTTCTGAATCACCGCAGGTGCTTTCGCAACCGTTTCTTCCTCCTCCGGCCAATACCTGATGAACAGATATAGAGTAAAGGCTACGATCACAATCGATACCAGTGTCGAAGCCAACACCAGACGCCCCATATAGGCTGCGCACACACCAAGCACCCCCAACCCGATCACCAGCATCAACAGCCACCGCGTCATGCCGTCTGCAACAGCCTGCATGGGCGACAGTGGCTGGCTTGCGGTGTGGCTGCCTTTAAGTTGTTTGGGTTTCAGCATCGTCTGATTCACTGTCCTTATCCAGAACACCGGCAAGCCGTGTCATGGCTTCACTGGTCTTCGTCACATTATCCTCTCGCTCCCCTCGCTGCTTTAGCAACCGATCAGCTATGTCCATCGCCGCAAGAATAGCGATTCTCATCGGATCCGCAAGATTCTGAGCCGAGGCAATTTCATACATCCTTTTGTCCACATACGCGGCTACATTGCGTGTGTAATCGCCGGATTTATCACTGTGGAGCGGATACTCTCGCCCAAAAATGGTAACTTCCGTGATCTCAGTCTTCTTATCGTCACGTCTCCCCACGGCTTTACCTCAGACATTTGTGTTGTATAGGTCCGGAAATCGAGGCGAGTGGCATATTTTCACCCTTTCTTAATTTACGAACATCGGGCGGATATTGTCAACACAGTTCGTCTGAACAAGGCATACTGGTGCGCTTTCTAAGGCAATCCTGCCGCGCTTTTGAAAAAACTGGCTTTTGAGCTAAAGAATGGTCTCGGCAATGCCGATACACCGAGAGAGGGTTGGTTCACAAAGTTGTGAATTGAACGCTTACGGTGTGCATTCTCTCCCGCCACGTGACGCCGTTTGGACGCAAACCTCATCCAGGACAGGAATCGATGTCGGCAACAATCACCAACCAGGTCTCAGGGTCATCATACGAAATCGGACAGGCGGCTCAATCACAAAACGAGTCCTCCGCCGAAGTGGATGTGACCATCGACATAACGGAGACCACTCCGGATGGTGATTCGGTCGAAATATCCACACCGGAGGCTTCATCTGAGAATCCTCCTGCCGCGCCCGAAAGTCCAACCTACGGTCCGCGAGACATGAGCGACCGTTTCCGCTTTGAAATAGAAAACGGGATGTTGGACAGGTCACGCCGCTTCACACCGCTTTCCACACGGTTCAATGGCCAGGCCGCGGCTACATATTCCGCCAGAGGCAGCATCAACACTCAGGTCTCTCGAATCTCTGGAAACGGAGTACACTCCGCGCTGTTCGATCTGGCCTACCATGTATCTCGGCCGGATCCGAGCCGTGCAGGTACGAATGTGGATGCGCGCACCGAATTGAACCGGATCGCCGATCGCAATATGGCATTACTGAACAGTCTGTAGACACCATTCGCCCTGATTGAACAGCAACAGATTGGCCTTGATCCACTCCGTTAGTGCCTGTCCTGCTCTGCCAGAGGATCCACACGGACCACACCATCGGTGGAGGGCACCTCGATCTCTACAATCCAGCCGTCGATTTCTCTTCCCATTACCTGAATTCGCTTGGCTGTCCGCTTCAGAATTCGGGCCTCCTTCGAGAGTTTCGAAAAGGCGTGGCATTCCTCGTCATCCACACAAAAATACCTGTGGACACGCCACTTGGCTTTGCCCCCGAGTTGGGTGGTGGTTTCATCTGTTTCACTCATGGTGCCACTCCCCCTTGAGGTTACAGGTAAAGACCTCGTTCTTGGATGTAGGTAACGACACGCTCCGGAACCAGATAAGAAATGGGATGTCCTACCTTCACGCGCCTTCGGATCTCTGTTGCAGAAATATCCAGAAGTGGCGTTTCCAAAAAAGTCATTTTTTCCGCCAGAGCAGAACCGATACTTTGGCGATCGAATTCAGGCCTCGCCACAACAGTTACCTGGGCAAGATCCAGCACGCCCGAGGGATCGCACCAGGTAGACATTTCAAGGGCATTGTCTGCCCCTATAATAAGGAACAAGCTTGTCTCTGAGCCAAACTGCTCCCTGAAAAGTCGAAGCGTTTCTACAGTGTAGGAAATTCCCTTGCGATCCACCTCGATTCGCGAAAGTTCGAACGCAGGGTTGTCCAGTATGGCCAAACGCACCATTTCCGTGCGATCTTCGGCAGACGCCAGGTCATTCCGATTCTTGTGCGGTGGTTCAGCCGCGGGCACAAAAAGAACCCGGTCCAGATTGCACCGAGTTTGAACTTCCTGCCCTACAATCAGGTGACCAATATGGACAGGATCGAACGTACCACCCAGAATACCGATCCTTCTCCCCATACGGCCTCACTTAGGGTCCTGCGTAACAGGCTGGGGGTTCTTGGCGCTCACGGCCTTGGCCGCAGTTTTGGCCATAGACTCTCGAACTTTTTCGATCTCTTCAGTTACCTGAATCTTGAGGTCTCCAGAAGCCTCACTGGAAAGTTCACCCAGCAGATCCATCGCCTCGTTCAGCTTCCCTTTCAGATGTTTCGCCCGGGCCATCAGAAAGCGTGACCGGTTGAGAATCTCTGGGTCCTTGTAAGTATCCTGGATCAGTTCGCAATATCTTTCCGCAGAATTGTAGTATTTCCACTGAAGATAGTTTTCGGCAATCATCAGATCCTTCTCTGCGAGTTTCGCCCTCAGTTCACCGATGCGCTCTTCCGTCTCCGGCACCAGGTCGCTTGTAGGGAAATCCTCGATGAACCGCCGGAATTCACGAATCGCCTTCAGGGTCTCGTCCTGGTCATGGTGAATGCCGCGGGATTGCTTGTAGTAGCACATCCCGATCTGATATCTGGCTTCATCCACGTGAGGACTTGTCGGGAACTCATTTAATAGACGTTCGTATTCGAATATTGCAGTAACAAAATCTTCTGAACAGAGATAGGCCTGCCCCAACCCATACTGCGCCTCGTCCACCAGGTGAGAACCTGGAAAATCAGCAAGGAGATTTCGATACAACTGCTGGGCATCCCAGCACTTCTTACGCTGAAGCGCCTGCTGGGCCTCCTCGATATAAGTCTCGGCACTCGAACGCCTGTGCCTGTTCTGGGCGCATCCCCAGAAATTCAAAAGACACGCCAACCCAGTTACAACCAACACACCTTTAATCATTTTTCCAAGTGCCTCATGAGTATTCTAAATGTTAAGGTCCGGCGCTGCCACTCTGCTCACGTATGCCATTCAGAAGCTCCTCGGCACGACTGACATATTCGCTTTCAGGGTAATCAACTACCAACCTCTTGAATTCGATCATGGCGCTCTCACGATCCCCGCTTTGGAGATAGCACAGCCCCAGTTTCAACTGGGCATCGTCATCCTTTTCCGTTTTGGGAAAAAGAAATACCTTTTGAAAGGCCGCCAGAGCGGCACTGAAATCGCGTTTAGCGTATTCGCATTCGCCCAGCCAGTACTGAGCGTTGTCCGCCAGGTCCCCTTTGGGATCCCTTTCCAGAATCCTCTGGAATCCATCCCGGGCACGCTCGTAAGTACGGGTCGAATTGTATTGCATGGACCGGTCGTATATCTGCTCCACACTCAATTCTACTTTCACCGGCGGCGTTTTCGGATTCGATCCTGGATTGGCAACGGCCTGCTTTGTATTCAGCGTCTCCAGCTTCTTTCGGATCGATTCCAGCTGTTCCGCAAGAGACAGTAACTGCGTGTTGATGTCACTGTTTGCCATCTCCAGGCCGGAAAGTCGGCTCGAGAGTTCCGCCTCCAGGCGGGTTATATAGCCTTCGAGTTCGGCAACCCGGCCCTTTTGTGCCTGAGTGGCCAATGGTGGATCGGGGAGGGCCTCGGCATCCGAAGACGGGCCATATTCCTCAAACCGTGTGGTGGCACATCCATTGAAGATTAGTGCAATAAGGCAACAAATTGGGAGCCAGATAGACCGCTTCACTGGAGCCTCTCTTTTAACTAAGGGATTGCTTATTTGTTCCGCATTTACCGGCATGGGTCAATACATCCTGTTTGCGCCGAAACACCTTAAAAAACAAGCATCAAAAGCCCTTATTGGGGAATCAGAAAAACATAAGCAAACCCATTAGGCAAGTCAAGGGAAAGGCGAAATCGGCTTGACCCCCTCTCCAGATCTTGATACCTTAGCGCGCCATGGACTCACTCAAATCTCGTGTAAGAGCCGGATACTCACGTTCCTGGGTGGTACACCGGTATAGCAAGATCGGCCTGTGGCCCTCCGAACAGCGTGTCTGCGAAGCGTTCTGGCCGCATTCAGGTAGAATCCTCGATATCGGCTGTGGCGCAGGACGTACCACAATTCCCCTTGTGCAGCAAGGTTATGCCGTAACTGGTACGGACATTTCGGTCCCGATGGTTCGTCAGGGACATCGCCTGAACAGCACAGATGTGCAAAAAGCCACGTGGGCCGCTTGCGATGCAGCCGATTTGCCCTTTTCCGATGGCGTATTCGATGGCGCGCTGTTTTCCTACAATGGGATAGAGCTTGTCCCGGGCCTGGAGGAAAAGGAGAGAGTACTCACAGAAGTCTGCCGGGTACTGAAATCCGGTGGAAAGTTGATTTTTACGACCCATGCGTTTGAGGCGTTCAACCGCTTCGCCTTTTTCCGGATTCGGCAGTTATTTCGGTTCTGGTGTTCACGAATTTTGCGTAGATCGATTGAAGAGAGGGAAATGGGCGAAGTTGTATATGATCCGGATCGAAATCTTGAAGTGTACTACATGCAGATTGTCTCACCCAGAATTTATAGGCGGATGCTGAAGGAATCCGGATTCGAACTGGAGTACTACAACAGCAGGCAGCGAATCGATTCCGACCGTGCACCCGCCTGGTTTGTGGATTTCGACCCGGATTTCAAGTTTTATGTCGCGGGGAAGATTCAGAGGGAGAATGCCGGTGTCCCGTCCGAATGAAGTTCTGGTTATTGGAAGTTCAAACACTGATTTGGTGTTCACAACAGAACGCCTGCCTGCTCCCGGGGAAACCATTCTTGGAGAAGATTTTATAATTGCCCAGGGTGGAAAGGGCGCCAACCAGGCGGTCGCGGCGGCACGAGCAGGAGCCGGGGTATCCTTTGTTTCTTGTGTGGGTGATGATGCCTTTGGAAAACAGTCCGTCGCATCCGTCGAAGCCGAGGGCATTAACACCGAATACGTGTCAGTTATCTCTGGGCAGGCCTCGGGAGTGGCGGCAATTCTTGTCGATCTAGGGGGCGAAAATACCATCGTGGTGGCGCCAGGTGCGAATCGCTGGTTGACTCCGGACCTGGTAGAGAAAGCCGAACCTGCATTCACCGATGCCGCGGTATGCCTGGTTCAGCTTGAATGCCCGGTGGAATCGGTTCAAAGGGCCGTAGAAATGGCCCGTGAACACCACATCCCCGTAATTCTGAATCCAGCACCCGCAGCCGTCTTGCCCTCCGGTATATTCGAGCAGGTCTACCTGATCACACCAAACGAAACCGAGACAGAACACCTCGTTGGGATCCGGCCGGACACGAAAGAGAAAACAGTGGAGGCCGGCCGGTTGTTGATCCAGAAGGGGGTAAAGCACGTAATCATCACCCTTGGTGCCCAGGGCGCAATGCTGGTCAACGATACGCACGAAGTTCAGATCCCTGCACCTCGCGTAACAGCAACAGATACCACAGCGGCGGGTGACGCCTTCAATGGTGCGCTGGCGGCTGCCCTCAGCGCAGGATCCGAATTGGAAGATGCCATCCGCTTGGCAAACTCAGCAGGCGCACTCGCTGTCACCCGGCAGGGTGCCCAGCCATCACTCCCCTACCTGAATGAAATACTTAAATTGACGTAACATTTATATTTTCAATGTTTAATTCCAAGTTGACGGCCTCGAGGTTTAGCCACTATTCAGCCTTGACCTCTCCTCCTCCTTGTCCTATATTTTAGTTCCCCACAGCAAAGTATCCCCTGGAAGTTCATTTTTAAGACAAGCCCTCTCCTCCATTCTATCTCCCCCATTTTCGAAGGGAGTATCATTCATGGAGATTCGTGTGTCTGATCCAGCTTTGGATTATGAAGACCTGGTCGATGAACTGGATCAGTTCGAGCAGGATGCAAAATCCCTTAAGGAACGTATCGCTCAGTTTATGCAGGACGCGCAAGAGGTCACCGCAGACGGTGTTGACTCAGGAGCAGAACAGACAGCCGCCGCTTCTTGACGACCAAATAATGTAATTTCGAAGAGGCGGGGCTTTGTCCCGCCTCTTTTTTTGTGGAGCCCTAACGAGCGAATATGTTGTATACTACTTTGTTCCTGGCAGTATTGCTGTTCGTGATCATCGCAAAATATTTCGTCAAACCGTCCGAAAAGTGTCCGGAATGTTCGGCGATCCGGGTGGATGACCATCCAATTTGCAGCTGCGGATGGGTATTCGAGTATCCCGATGACGATGAACCGATCGAATATGGAGACCCGGATGAAGCACTCTGATACATCCCGCCCGAACCAGAGATCCAGACCCCTCTTTCAGTGCCTGATGATTGCCCTGACAATTCTGCTCCTGCCTTCGGGCAGTTCTGCTGAAGTGGATCCCCAGAAGAATAGTTTTACCTATTCCATTGGCATGGGAATCGATGAGTCCCTGGCCCAGATCGCACAGTATCTGATCAAAAGAAACCGGGTAGAGGGTGGGATCTACACCTCCAGAGAGGTGGAGAAGGGCATCGTGGGGTATCAGATCCGCTATTTCGATAGCGGGAACAACCAGGAGATTGAGCGAGATGACTGGATGAGTATCCGCCGCTATCGCATACCCGCCGACCCCGACACCACCTTGCCGGATGGGTATTACAAGAAAAATTATATTGAAGTTGTCGACGCGGGATTGGATGGAATGGACACGGAAGATTATTATTTCATCAAAGGCCGTCGTTTCGAACTCAACGAACAGAATGCCGGCGTGATACAGCAGTATCAGGTGCAGATCGAAAGCGGAGTTACTGCATTCCTTGAAAAGGTGGGCTATCAGACCATTCTCGGATCCCTCGGTCAGGGTAGCCAGACAGCGATCAAGAAGCGCGAGGCGTTTGAAGATGGTTCACTGCCATCGGCAGTCGCCCTTGGGCTGGACCTCAAATATGTCTTTCGTCCGATCATCAGAAACAACGCGCAAATCCCTCAGGATGGTATGGTTCGCGAAATTCGCCAGAACATAGGGTTCGTGTTCAGTGCAACAACGGCCTATACGGATGTCAGCGGCTATAGATTTAGGGATATTTACGATCAAATTGCCCTGTTGGAAAGAACCTATGACACGATGGAAATCCAGATTCTCACCCTCGTAATCGATACACTGTTCGACCCCGATGGTGACGGTATTGTGCTCCCGGGAGATATCCAGAATGGGTACTCCCGGTTCCGTGCCATTCACGAGGAATTGACAGATAACGCGAGAAGCATGAACCAGCGTATTATTTTGCCAAACCAGAAGCTTTCTCGCCTGCGGCAGGAATATCGAAACAGGCGGGGGAAAGAATTCAATTTTTAGAGTTGTTCGCTGCAGATCCTCCACTCTTGTACCGGATGCTAATTCCAGGTTTCCTCGGTGGCATGGTTCCTAAAGTAAGATTTCAGTGCCCTCAGTTCCCGGTCCTCCAGGGGTCCCAACCGGGAAGCCTTCACATTGGCCTCAACCTGCTCAGGGGTCTTTGCTCCCGGAATAGCAGAAGAGATAGCTGCAGAGCCAAGAATAAATCTCAGAGCAGTCTGGGCAAGAGTCTCGCTCCTGTCTCCCATCAGTCCCTTTATCGTTTCGATCCTATCCAGCAGCCGTTCCAGCTTCCCCTCTTTCTGCCAGGCAAATCGGAAATCCTCTTTGTGGAATTTTGATTCACGCCGGTATTTTCCGGTCAGCAGCCCACGGCCAAGCGGTGTCTTGGCCAGCAGACCCACGCCTGATGCCGTAGCCGCCTCAAATAGCTCTTGGTCCGGCCGTTGATCCAGTATGTTGTAGTAAACCTGTAGGACATCAACGGAACCGGTATCTATGCAGCGTAATCCTTCCTCGACTGTATCCACTGAAACGCCGGAGTAGCGAATCTTCCCAACCGTCTTCATCTGTGCCATCACCTCGAATATCTCCCCCGATCTCAGGGCATCCTCGTCCGGGTCGTGGATCTGATACAGGTCTACGTAGTCAGTTTGCAACCTGTCCAGGCTCCGGTCCAGCGCCCTGTGGAGATAATTTGGGGAAAAGTCCGAATGAGCGCTCTCTTTAGAATACCACCACCCACCCTTGGTCGCCAGAACCACACGCCCCCGCTCTCCGGCAAGCGCTTTCCCCAGTATCCGTTCACTGTGTCCATTCCCGTAGGCGTCAGCGGTATCAAAAAAAGTCACGCCCAGATCCAGTGCCCGGTGGACCGCCTCCAGCGAAACCGGGTCATCAACAGGTCCCCAATCCCTTCCCCGCAATGGCCCTCCTCCAAAACCAATCTCTGAAACCATGGGCCCGGCATCGCATAGACGTCGCAGATTCAAATTTCACCTTCCTTCAGTCGTTTAAATTCGGATGTTCGACCCGGCTCCCTTGAACTCATATCTCGCTCTCACAGATCCAAAAAAAGCGGGCTTCAAGTGCCTGTACTCCATTTATTGGGAGGGAAGAAAAATAAATAGAGTACACCGAAGCCCGCAATTAGAATGCTTGATTATATGTAATAAAAGGTACCCAAGAATAGAACCCCTGTCAAGGGACTGGAGGTTGAGAGCAGCATTCAAATAAATTACACTTATGCATCTAATGAAAATAATAAATTAGGGATATGCACCAGGGTTCAATAGCTTCAATCTGACCGATAGCCACTTCCCTGCTGTAAAAAAGCAGCCTGATCTTCTTCTGCACAGGAGGCCTCATCTTGCCCAATAACGCCCTTCCCGACGGCATTCTCCTTGACCTGGACGACACGATCATCTCCTATTCTGTCTATTCGGAGCCGTGTTGGGAAAAGGCCTGCGAACTGAGCGCTGACCTGCTCGATGGAGTCGCGGCAGGCCATCTTTACGACACGGTGCGCACTACAAGAATCTGGTTCTGGTCCGATCCTGAGCGGCACCGGATCAATCGACAAAACATGCGATTGTCCCAGCAGCGGGTCGTGAGTCTCGCACTCCAGAAACTGGGCGTGAACGATTGGGATCTTGCCACTCATATCGCTGATCGGTTCATTGAGGAACGCCAGAAGACCATCGGCCCCTTCCCCGGCGCCATCGAAACGCTTACCGAACTAAGAAACCTGCAGATCCCCATGGTGCTGGTAACAAATGGGGCCTCTGGACCCCAGAGAGAGAAAATAAACAAGTTCGGCCTGGAGGGATATTTCGCCGCGATTTTCATAGAAGGCGAGTGTGGATATGGCAAGCCGGACGAACGAATCTATCACAATGCCCTGGACGCCTTGAAGTCTCCCCCAGACAGGACGTGGATGGTCGGCGACAATCTTGAGTGGGAAATCCGGGTGCCCCAGAAACTCGGGATCTTCAGCATCTGGCACGACGCGCAATCCGAAGGATTGCCAGAAGACTCGGATATCGTCCCCGACCGTATCATCACTTCTTTACCTGAGCTCTTACCCGCCTGACATCCCCGTTAAGACACCCAACATGCCGAGGGTCAAATGACAATGCTCCAATTTTACAGAACTCCGTTTCTTTCACCCGGCCAGGGTGTCGATCTTTTGGCGAAGGCAAAATCTGTCGGACTGTCCGCCATCGAATCTATCGAAACGGAATCCTGCTTTAACATTCAGATCATCAACGCGCTCACCTCCACTGAGCTGGAAACCTTGACCTGGTTGCTCCGCGAGACCTTTGAACCTGCCTTGTTCGGGCGGGATTCATTCTTTGCATCTGCCGGAACCCTTATTGAGGTGGGACCGCGTATGAACTTCAGTACTGCGTGGTCCACAAACGCCGTTTCCATCTGCCAGGCCTGCGGCCTGGAGAAAGTTGTACGGATCGAGAGATCCCGGCGGTATTTGCTGCGTGTGGGTACGGCACTCAATGAGAGCCAGAAGGCCGCGTTCCTGGAACTTGTGCACGACAGGATGACCGAATGTCACTACCCGGATACCCTGAAATCTTTCGACTCTGGTGTTGAACCCGAAGCCACATTCGACGTCCCCCTCATCGAGGAAGGATTGCCAGCCCTCGAACGAATTAACAAAGAGATGGGACTTGCGTTCGACGATTGGGATCTGAAGTACTATGCTGACCTGTTCCTCGACCACATAAAGCGGAATCCCACAAGTGTCGAATGTTTTGATATTGCCCAGTCGAACAGCGAGCATTCGCGCCATTGGTTTTTCAAGGGTCGACTGATTGTCGATGGCATGGAGATCCCGAAACACCTGATCGAAATGATACAGGAACCGCTGAAGCGGAATCCGTCGAACAGTGTAATCGCATTTAGCGACAACTCCAGTGCCATCAAAGGCTACCGAATCCGCACATTGCTGCCTGCAGATCCGGGTAGCCCGGGCCCAATGCGCCTTTCCGCACGAGACTACCACGTGCTGTTTACCGCAGAGACTCACAATTTCCCCTCCGGTGTAGCGCCATTCCCGGGTGCCGAAACAGGAACCGGGGGTCGAATCAGAGATGTCCACGCGGCAGGACGGGGCTCTCTGGTGCTTGCAGGAACTGCCGCGTATTGTGTCGGAAATCTCCGCATCCCGGGTTACGAGTTGCCGTGGGAAGACCGGGCGTTCAAATACCCCTCCAATCTCGCCACGCCCCTCCGGATCGCAATCGAGGCCAGCAATGGAGCCTCGGATTACGGCAACAAATTCGGGGAGCCGCTCATACAGGGGTTCACCCGGGCATTCGGTCTTCGGCTGCCAGGCGGCGAACGCAGGGAGTGGATTAAGCCCATCATGTTCAGTGGAGGTATTGGGCAAATCGATGCGAACCACACAGAGAAGCACAAACCGCAAAAAGAGATGTGCGTGGTAAAACTGGGTGGACCGGCCTACCGAATCGGGATGGGTGGCGGAGCGGCCTCCAGCATGGTACAGGGCGAAAACGCAGCCGAACTGGATTTCAATGCCGTCCAGAGAGGCGATGCAGAAATGGAGCAGAAAGTTAACCGCGTAATCCGAGCATGTGTAGAATTGGGAGATGCCAACCCGATTGTAAGCATCCACGATCAGGGGGCCGGGGGCAGCTGTAACGTGCTGAAGGAAATCGTAGATCCCGAAGGGGCAATAATCAATTTGCGCGCCATGTCCGTTGGAGACCACACGTTATCCGTTCTGGAAATCTGGGGCGCTGAGTACCAGGAAAATGACGCACTGTTGCTGAAACCGGAGCACATTGATCTGTTCGAATCATTCTGCAGGCGTGAAAAAGTAGAGTGCGCTATTGTGGGTAACATCACAGGGGATGGGAAGATTATCCTCTATGATGAAACGGATGGATCCACACCGGTAAACCTGGACCTCGACAAGGTCCTGGGCGATATGCCTCGGAAAACCTTTGAACTGGACCACGAGGCTCCTCATCTGGAGCCGGTTGTGCTCCCGGCGAACCTCACAGTGAAGTCCGCCTTGTCTCGTGTTCTCCGACTCGTTTCTGTAGGATCCAAAAGGTTCCTTACGAATAAGGTAGACCGGAGTGTAACGGGACTCGTCGCGAGGCAGCAGTGCGTGGGACCACTCCAGCTGACCGCCGCAGACGTTGCTGTAATCGCACAAAGCCACTTTGGTCTAACCGGGGCGGCAACGGCAATTGGGGAACAACCCATTATTGGTCTGATCGAGCCGGCGGCAATGGCACGAATGAGTTTGGCCGAGGCATTGACGAATCTGGTTTGGGCGCAGGTTAGCGCACTCGAAGATGTGAAATGTTCGGGCAACTGGATGTGGGCCGCGAAACTTCCCGGAGAGGGTGCGGCACTGTACGATGCTGCGGAAGCCTTGTGTGACATGCTCATTCAGTTGGGAATCGCCATAGATGGTGGCAAAGACAGTCTGTCGATGGCAGCGCTTGCGCCAGGACCGCACGGAGAGGATGAAACTGTCAAGGCGCCTGGAGCTCTGGTGATTTCCGCCTACGTCACCTGCCCTGACATTTCAAAAACGGTCACCCCGGACTTGAAGCTTCCCGATGAAGGTCGTTTGATCTTTGTGGACCTCTCGTGTGGAAACCATCGCCTGGGTGGATCGGCCCTTGCACAGGTCTATAACCAGCTCGGTCAGGAGGCGCCCGATGTGAATGACCCGGGGCTCCTGAAGCGGGCGTTCGTAGTCCTACAATCTTTGCTTTCAGAAGGAAAGATCTCGTCGGGTCACGACCGCAGTGATGGCGGGCTCATCACCACGTTGCTGGAAATGGCATTTTCGGGCAACTGTGGAATCAGGATAAACCTGCAAAATCCGGATCTTGCGGATCCCATTCGACTGCTGTTTGCCGAGGAACTCGGCGTCGTTGTGGAAGTCCCTGCCAATGTAGAAGAGGATGTTCACAAAGCATTTTCATCGGCTCGTGTGCCAAGCACTACAATTGGAAGAGCCACATCGGACCCAGGAGTTGAAATCAAATTGAACGGTGTCGAAGTGCTGGAAGCGGATATGAGAGACCTGCGCGATTTATGGGAGGAGACAAGCTTCCATCTGGAGGCTCTGCAGGCCGGTTCTCGGTCTGTGGAGCAGGAGAGAAAGGGCCTCCGTACACGTACCGCTCCCCCATTCACAGTTCCTTTCAAGCCTGCGCTCACAAAGCCGGCCCTGATGAAGAAGGAGACCAAACCACGGGTTGCCATCATTCGTGAGGAAGGCAGCAATGGCGACAGGGAAATGGCATCCGCATTCCATTCAGCAGGATTCGAAACCTGGGACATAACCATGTCCGACCTTCAGTGCGGAGAGGTAAAACTGGAACAGTTCCGGGGCGTGGTTTTCGTCGGTGGCTTCTCTTACGCGGATGTGCTGGATTCGGCCAAGGGTTGGGCGGGTGCAATGCGATTCAATCCGGAAATCTGGGATCAGTTTCAAGACTTCTACGACAGGCCCGACGCGTTCAGTCTGGGTGTTTGCAACGGTTGCCAGCTTATGGCACTTATGGGCCTGGTCCCCTGGAACGGAATTCCCGATACTTCCCAGCCCAGATTCATTCACAATGCCTCGGGACGATTCGAGTCCCGGTTTTCCACAGTGCAGATTCAGGAAAGTCCCGCTATCATGTTCGAAGGAATGGCAGGGGCTACACTCGGTGTCTGGGTCGCACACGGGGAGGGCCGAGCCTATTTCCCGGACAGGTCCATACTGTCGGAAACGCTCGAGCGGGGCCTCGCGCCTGTCAGGTATGTCGATGACAGTGCTGTGATAACAGAGTCCTACCCGTTTAACCCCAATGGTTCGCCGGATGGTATCGCGGCCTTGTGCTCCGCAGACGGGAGGCATCTCGCAATGATGCCGCATCCGGAACGTGCATTCCTCAAATGGCAATGGGCGTGGATGCCGGAGCGTTGGAAAACCGAAATGGAAGCCTCACCCTGGCTGAGAATGTTTCAGAATGCACGGCAGTGGTGTGAGACCGGGTGATTTCCCTACCGGGCTTCCCGGTTCTGCAGTATTCAGGATCATCTCCTGGGAGATGATCCCGCTTTTTATGTGTTACCCTGACGTGGAAGACGAGTCAGACTGTTCCGCCAGCCAGCGATATGCAACGCCGTAGGCAAGGTGATTCATCCCCTGTTCCGTCAGATCTTCTGGCATGGGCGAGCATATCGCCCCGTACAGGGCATTGCTCATGTCCAGATCGGTAAAATCTTGAATGCAAACCAGCGCGTGTAGTGTCGAGGGATCGAAGTCATTCGAATTATAGATTCGATAGTGACTGTCAGGTTCACGGGACTTCTGCCATTCTTCCGGATCGAAGCACATCCTGAAGTGACCGCTATCCTGCTGTTCTTCGATCAGATGGTTCAGTGCCTTCAGGGTTGGGGAACGCAAATCATCCTTCGCTGGATGACCATCTGGCAGCACACCGTACAGGGCCGCAAACCCGCGAACGATAATGGAGTGGTAGAAAATCCACGCGTTATGCCCTTCCCATGCGCCATTTGAAAGCTGATTGGGAAATCCCCCTTCACGATTCCGATAGATGGCGGCATCCAGACATTTCTCATCCTCAGTCACCTTGAAATGTTCGCAAAGATGCCAGACAGCGAAGGAATTGTAATTGTTGTTTCTTGCGATACCGTGCTGGCAAGCCCAGTCTGCGGCACGCGTCGATCCCATGAGAAAACGTTCATCTCCGGTTAGTTTATACAATTCCAGGAGGGCTACTCCGGGATTTGCCGTACAATACAAAAGGTGGTCGAAGTCAGGATGACCGTGCGTTTCATAACACCACCACAGGTAGCTGCCATTGTCCTGCTGTTCGCTCAGCAGATACTCAGCACCCGAGGCAATTCGTTCCCGATAGACCGGATTGTCCGCCACTTGGAGGGCGTTCAGATATCCAATCATCCGCCAGGCGGTATGACGATAGACCGGTGGATATTCCGTACCCAGTTCCGATACCCCCCACACACCATCCCCCCTGTAGATGTTTTCAGATATTTCATGAAACCTTATCGAATCGCTCTCGTGCGAGGTCAAGATCGGTCCGCTGAAACGGGTGGGTGGGATCCAGTAACCGGTTCTCAGGGACACTGTGAGTTACCATGTTTTGATCCTTTCATCAAGCGCGTGGAGGATGCGGACGAACGAGCATCAAACTCGAGGTCGTAAAACGCAAATTTCCCATGTGGGTGGAAGGTTGCCTCAAAGGATTGAATACGTTATATATGTCCAACTGTTGCCCACATCCAAACAAAATGAAAGCAGATAAGAAATGATCCAGTGCTTGACTACCCTTGTCTTCCTCAGCTTGTTCGCCACCCAATCCAGCGCAGCTTCGCTTAGAGGGGGAGGGGGTATCATAATTGACAAGTCGATATGGGGCGGTGGCTTGGCCCTCGATTTCAACTCGGAGGGGTTGCCGCTTGCCGTTTCAGTTTTTGCGGATCATTACAGGAGCTCGCTTTTCTTGACCTCCTTCTATGCCGTCAATTTGCTTGCCAGGGCTGAAGTAGGCGAAGGGAAGACGCAGATTTTTATTGGTGGCGGAGTGGGCGGAATGCGTGTCCGAGAGAAGCTTTACAGCATCACGCGACAGTCCTTGGTATTTAATCTGGCGGCCCGAATTCGCCTCCAGATGACCACAAGAACGGGATTTTTCGGAGAGATACGACACAACTTCATCAGTCAAAACTCAGTGGTGGACCTGACAGGACTGTGTGGCATATCCATAAATCTTGGAAAGTAGAACTTAGGTTCTCAGAAAAAAGGGATGGCCCTGGAGAAACACATCTCCCAGGGCCATCCCTTTTTAATTCTGGCTCGCGGTTATGGATATACGCCAAGGGTTTTACCGGCGTCCGCGGTTCTGGACACTGCCAGCATGTAGGCTGCAATCCGCATGTTCACGCGCTCCCTCAATGAGACTTCCAGGGTGTCGTGAAATGCCTTTCGCATAACACTGCGCAGTTTCTCTATAACCTCCTCCTCCGACCAGAAATACTCCATCAGACCCTGTACCCACTCGAAGTAGGAAACGGTAACGCCACCCGCGTTCGCCAGGATATCCGGAATCAGAAAGATGTTATTTTCATAGAGGATCCGGCCAGCCCCAGTGGGTAGACCAAAAAGGACCACAGATACTTCGGAAAGGCAAGGAAGTAGTTGGTCCTGGAATAGTACACATCCGTACTGTCCACGGCCGTGGCCGTATCCAGGTCGTACGGATCGTGTCTATTGGAGTCCGATGAAACGGTATCTTGAGAAACCACAACTTCAGCGGCAAGGTCAGACCCGCCATTAATTACTCCGAGCAGGACCAAGATAATGTTCAAGTGAAATCTCATGAATATCCAATTTGGGAATTCCACTCAAGTAGCGGAAGTGCAATAACGAGCAGCAAGGAAAATAAGGCAATTCTCGTTGGGTTGGATTGGAAAAGTGGCTGTCCCGTTGGGGGCAGCCACCTCTGAACAGGTTCCGTGTTCCCCAAGCTATCATCCTGCAGGCACGGCCTTTTGCACGGACTCGACAACATCTCGCAGAACATCGATAGGACGTTTGCCTGCGTCAACTCTTGATATGACATCCGAAGCATAGTAATCAAGAAGAGGGGCTGTTTGTGATTCGTACTCCAGGAGGCGCTGTCTGATTACGGACTCATTTGCATCATCCAGCCTGTTCTCGTGAAGTGCACGGCGGCGAAGGCGCTCAACAAGCTGATCCTGATTTTTGGCTTCCAGGAAGACCAGGCAAATCACATCTATATAGTCGGACATGATTTCAGCCTGCGCGCGATTTCTGGGGATTCCGTCAAGAACGAGAATTTCTTCGTCGGGCTTGAAATCCCCTGTCTGCTCCCTGCCACGTATATGGTCCAGCCAAAGCTGAATAGTGAATTGATCCGGAACGAGCTTTCCCTGGCTCGAATACTGTAAGAAGGTACTCCCCAGTTCGCTGGCAGTATCCAGGCTGCGAAATACGTCCCCGCAGGCCAGATGGAAAAAACCGGGCACTGCTCCCAAGACCCTACCCTGGGTGCCTTTGCCGGATCCTGGTGCACCCAGCACGAGTACGGTGCGGATCCTGCCGTGCTCCTGAACCATATCAGCCGCCTCCAATTTGTCTGCTAAAATGCCTAAGTACTCTGTTCCTCACGTGGAAGTTTTCCCATCTCCGTAAGCACCTGCTTCAAGGTATTCATTTCATCGGCTGCCAGTGGCGTCACCGGCCGCCTTGGGGGCCCTACCTCGAGACCCATCAATTCAGCTCCTGCTTTTAGCATGGCCGGATGCGTTCCAAGCGCAAATGCTGCCCGAAGGGGCGCCAATGCCTTTTGCGCAGCGAGTGAGCCATCTAGGTCCCCTTGTTCGAAGTGCTCGTATATCGCAACCCCCAATTCTGGTGCAACATTCGCGCTTGCAGCAATCGCCCCAGCGGCCCCGTGCGTCAAGGCCGCATATATCAGCGAATCCCTGCCCATTATCAATCGGAACCCGTCCGGTGCCTTCCGCAAATATTCGAGCGACTTCGTAAAATCACCAGAACTGTCTTTTATACCTACGATATTATCGTGTTCTTCAAAGAGCCGCAGGACAAGATCCACAGAAAGACTGTTTCCGGTCCTGGGTGGCAGATCGTAGAGTAGGATGGGCAGGGTTACCGACCTGGCAATTTCTCTGTAGTGATTGGCCATTTCCTCAGGATTCGGAGTAATGAAATACGGGGTGAGCACAGACAGGCAGTCCGCTCCCTCGGCCTCTGCGGAAACCGCCAACTCAATAGCCTCACGGGTCGAGTTGGCAGAGGTACCGAGGTAGACCGGTACCCTACCTTTTGTATAGGCTACTGTCCACTTGTAAACCAGCTTCTTTTCCTCAGTAGACAGTGCCCACGACTCCCCGGCTGTCCCAAGTGCAAAAACACCGTGAACGCCGTTGTCGATCAGATGATCGATCAGGTGCGCCATCCCACTTTCACTGAGTTCCTCATCCGCTCTCATCGGAGTAACCATCGCAGGGATGATGCCCCTGATGAATGCCGTGCCCATCTTGCACCTCTGCTTCACTCAAGAATTATTTTTTCCGAAGTTGGTTTTGCAATGACAAGGCACTGAGTATACCAAACGTACGCTGTATTGTCAAACTCAAGATAGAAGATATCAGGCGGATGCCAAAGCAGAAAACCGCTTCCGGAATACGGCTTGACTTTGCACCCGAAAGATCTTATTTTTAATCATCTTAGGGTCCGCACAAAAGGTATGCTCCTGGGGCATGTCGGGGAGAATCTTTGTGTGGATTTTTGGCATAAATAACCCGGTCAATTCCAATACTGGTTTGAAAGGATACAAGATGGACAGAATTTTTCTGACAAAGCAGGGTTATGAAAAAATCAGAAGCGAGTTGGAACGACTAAAAACTAAAGATCGCCCTGCTGTCATAAAGTCAATATCGGCTGCCCGCGAGTTCGGGGATCTCAGCGAAAATGCCGAATACCACGCAGCGAAAGAAAAACAGCTGTTTCTGGAGAGAAAGATTATGGGACTCCAGGACAAGCTGATCCGGTCCGAGATCATCGATGAGAGTCTGATGCCTAAAGACAAGGCCTATCTCGGCGCAAAAGTCTTGTTGAAAGACATAAAGTCAGGTGATGAGATCGAATATACATTGGTTTCTACAGATGAGGCGGACTTCGAGCGAAACATGATATCCACTCAGTCGGCTGTTGGCCGTGCGCTTCTTGGAAAAGGCGCAGGCGAGGAGGTCGAAGCAAAAGTACCAGTGGGTACCCTGAAGTACGAGATCATTTCAATCAGCAGGTAGGAAACTAAGCCCAACAGCTGGCTGAAACAGAAAAGCAGGGGACACTGAGTGTCCCCTGCTTTTCCCATTTTTGGGAGGAAGAACACATATGATCAATGCTGAAATGAACGATCTCCGATCACCCGTTGTGAATGCTGCTGAACACGCCTGGGTCATCCACGATCCCGCCTTCCGGATCGATCTTGACGTCGCCAGTTGTCCGAATCACCCGCCACGGAGTGAATACGCCATAGAGCATATAAAATCGGAAATGAAGATCCATGGCATAGACAAGGTTGTCATCAGCCACGTCTGTTACTATGGAAAAAACAATGCCTACACGTCCTTCTGTGTGCAATCTGATCCAGACAATATTGCAGGAATAGGACTCCTGGTGGGATATCGGCTGTTTAGCCCTGATGATCCTCGGAATCCGGACAGACTGGAGCAGGCAATCACCGGAGACGGGCTCGTGGGTTTGCGCCTGAGTCCCATATATGACCCGAAGGTGCAGTGGTTGAACGATCCTGTGAGTTTTCCGCTTTGGAAAAAGGCAGAAGAGCTTGGAGCCGTTTTCAACATTTTCCTCGCACCTCATCAAATTGGTCAGGTCGCCGATATGGCGGCAAGATTTCCCGGTGTACGCATCGTAATCGATCACCTGGCGATGATCGACATCACGGCGCCGGATGATGCGGGCTTTTCAGATTTGTTAGCCCTTTCGAAGTACGAGAATGTTTTTGTGCGGACCTCCCTGCACAATCCATCGCGGGAGTGTATTCCCTACCGCGATGTCTGGCCATTTCTGGAGAGGATCTATCAGACATTCGGTCCTGAACGACTCCTGTATGCCAATTTTCACGAGCTTCTGATAATGAAAGACCTGATCCCCTTTTTCACTGCCCATGACAAGGAGTGGATCCTCGGAAAAACGGCGAATGGAGTCTACTTCCGGAACTGAGTGGTGTCGGCGCTACTGGAGTTCCAACTTGGCGATTACTTCGCAGTGGGGCGTGTGGGGAAACATATCCACGAATTGGATCATCGTAGTTTCGTAACCTGCACCTTCCAGAATCCTGAGATCCTTTCCAAGTGCCTGCGGGTTGCAGGAAACATACACGATCTTTGGTGCACGCAGTCGACACAATTCTTCGATAGCTTTAGGATGCATTCCTGGTCTTGGAGGGTCCGTAACGACCGTATCGAAAGCCTCTCCTTTGAATCTTACTTGTCGAAGCACATCTTCTGCTGCTCCAGAAATAAACGTGCAGTTTTGAACATCGTTGTTCGCGCTATTTCTCGCAGCGTCTGCAATCGCGGATTCAGCCACTTCGATACCTACCACCTCGCGTGCACGCTGCGAAAGGAAGAGCGAGATCGCCCCGGTGCCGCAGTAAAGATCCAGGACCCGATCTTCTGCGCCAGGATCTGCAAATTCCAGTACTTTCAAATACAGTTGCTCTGCCTGAGTGGTATTGGTCTGGAAAAAGGATCCGGGAGAAATCTCGAACCGAAATGGTCCAAGCCTCTCCTCCACCCTTAGGGTGCCAGCAAGAACCCGCTCATCCTCCCCAAATGCCACTTGTGCCTTGCTTCGGTTAATGCAGTGCACTACGCTCTTTACGCCCGGAAATGCCTCCTCCAAAGTCACACCCAACCTTTCGGCCCGATCGAATCTCTCGTCCGACGTGGTCAGGATCACCATTGCTTCACCTGTGTTCTTTCCTTCCCGGATTGTGAGAAACCGAAGCAGTCCTACGTGACTTTTCAGATCATATACATCCAGTTGCTCCTGTAGCACGAATGTACGAACCATCTCCACAATACGGTTGGATTGTTCAGACTGAAGGTAGCATGCTTCCAGATCGAAAACACGATCGAACCGTCCCCCCAGGTGTAGTCCCAACTGAATGTCACCTTCCAGCGTTTTTCCGAAGGAAAATTCCATCTTGTTTCGATAGAAGTATGGGTCTCTGGCAACAATTGGGTCACACAGTTCTAGAGAGATGTCTGCCTCTCTGAGACAGCGTGCCACCAGATCTTGTTTGAATGCCACCTGCCGGGCGTAGGGGATATCTTGCCAGAGACATCCACCACAAATGCTGAAGTGGCTGCATCTGGCGTCGATGCGTTCAGTTCCGGATTCAAGAATCCGGTGCATCCTGCTTTCAATCTGCCTGACCCGGTTCTTCACCCGACGGATACGGGCAACCACCTCATCACCCGGCAATGCACCCCGTACCGACACCGTGTACTCCCCAGAGTATCCGATACCGTTTCCCTTGTGATCCAGAAAATCAATCTTTGTGGTGATCAGGCTACCGCGTTTTAATCGCACGTTTAGGGTTCCATTTTCTGTGGGGAACTTTGGATGGGCGCTCGAACACCTTTAGTCTCAGGGCTTCTGCAAGATCGGGTTGGGCCACAAGGCTGTCGTAGGAATAAAGCACCATGCCCTCGAGACCAGCCCTTCTGGCTATTTCAACCTGTGCCACGCTTGCCCGTGCGTCCTGGTTGTACATGCCAATGCCGGCGAACATCCGGCCTCGCTTCACATACTGATTCGATACCTCTATCTTCCGGGCAATTTCCTTATCGGATCCGGTGTAGAACATCGGAATAACAAAATCTATCATCTCACGGTTGATCCACCTTATCCAGTCCTGCCCGTGTTGAACATATGCGCGCTTCACATCCGGTTTCACCGCTGCCGAGAGTTGAATATCGGGCTTCAACTCGCGAAGCAAAGTTCGAATTCCTTTTACAAGAACCGTGATCTGATCCGTTCGCCACTTTTGCCAGACCTTAAGACGGCGGTTCCTCAGATCCTCTGCGGACCCATTGGAATGATCAATTACTCTCAATGGGTCGAAGCCCAGCTTCCTTGTAAATTCCGCTCTACTGATGAGACTGTAATCATAGTGAAGATTCGGATATCGGACATAATCGAGATGGATACCATCAATATCGTACTTCTCGATGATTTCCCGAATCACTCTCAGGAGGTGCCTACGAACTTCAGGGACGCTGGGTGAAAGGTAGCGCCCCTCCACGCCTCGTCTGACCAGATCTACATCTCCCAACACCTTGCTCCCCATTTCGATGCCATCTGCAGAAGCCATGAACCACTCTGGATGCCGATTGAGCAAATGTGCAGGATTAGAAGGAGGTTTGTCGGTCGGGTTCCAGGCGAGAAAGACATTGATCCAGGCGTGCACCTCAATTCCACGCTGATGTGCCTCGCGAATCACAAGGGATAGGGGATCGATGGTTTCGGATCCTAGATCCTCTGCCCGGGGCACCAGGTCGCTGTGATAATAAGCATCCCCCCGTCCCCGTACCTGCACAAGTAATGCATTGATATTTGTACGGTCAGCGAGTTCAACCGATTTAAGTATGCGATCCTCACTCACAAGTGTATGCCGTACGATCCACATGCCTCTGAATTCCTCGGAGGAACCCTCGGATTCGGTTGGAATCACCAGAACCAACAGGAACACGATCAGAGGCATGAACAAAACAAAGGGCAAACCGGCCGATTGACCAGAATGCCCTATGTTATTTATTTTAAAATATTTACAGCTGGTCACGCCTTTTCCTTCTCCGAATCCCCGCTGCCTTTATCCTCTTCGTCTTCCGGAGTGTCCTCTGGGATTTCCTCCGTATCGGGAGCTACCTCAGATTCGGATTCCACATACACTTCCGTTGGCTCCTCAACAGCAACTGCCACCTGTTCTTTTGCGGCCGGCTTGTCAGCGGCATCTCTGGAACTGGACTTTTCTGCGAATTCGGATCGGAGCTCTTCACCAACCAGTTCAATCCGACACATCTCAACGCTGTCACCCCTTCTGTGACCCAGCTTCAGAACTCGGGTGTATCCGCCCGCCCGGTTTTCGAAGCCTGGTCCAATTTCTTCAAACAGCTTGGAGACAACCACCTGATTCCTGATGCGCCTGAGGACCTGCCGCCGAGCGTGCAAATCACCCCTCTTGGCGAACGTGATCAGACGTTCAGCCATACCACGTAATTCCTTGGCTTTGGCATATGTTGTTTTAATCGCACCATGCTCAAATAGGGATGTTGCCATATTATTCAACATCGCCTTTTTGTGGCTGGCCGTTCGATTGAGTTTTCGCCCTCGCCTTCCGTGCCTCATATCCTCAGACCTCTCCTAATAGTCCTCATCCAGAACCGTTACGGGATCGACCTTGGCCGCCACATCACTGTATCTGGAAATATCCATACCGAACTGAAGGCCGAGGCTCTCCAGTATCGCATTCAATTCGTTGAGCGATTTTCGTCCAAAATTTCGGAATTTCAACATTTCAGTTTCCGTCCGTTGTACCAGACCTTCGAGAACAAGAATATTGGCGGCTTTCAGACAGTTTGCTGACCGAACCGACAATTCCAGTTCTTCTACTTGCATTTTTAGCAGAGAGGCAATTCTCTGTGCCTCTTCATCAATTACCTCTTCGTGCTCTTCCTCAGGTTCTTCCTCAAAATTGATAAACAACTCCAGGTGATCCTTCAACGTTTTTGCCGCATGCGAAACGGCATCATCGGGACGGACCGCCGCGGTTGTCCAAACTTCCAGGATCAATTTGTCGTAGTCTGTCTGCTGCCCCACCCGTGCGTGGTCCACTTCATAGTGGACCTTCTGAATGGGAGAAAAGGCCGAATCCATCAAAATGGTGCCCATCGGAGGTTCGGTAACCTTATTGTCTTCAGCAAGCACGTACCCTCTGCCTTTTCCAACCGTCAATTCCACCTCCAGGGTCCCGTCCTTATCCAGAGATGCAATATGCTGATCAGGATTCATGATTTCTAGGTCTGCATCGATCTGCAGGTCTGCAGCAGTAAGCGATCCAGGCCCTTTTTTTTCAATCCTAATCAATTTGTCTTCGTCAGAGTGCATCCGAACATTGACTTCCTTGAGGTTCAGCACAATTTCTGTAATATCTTCTACCACCCCTTCCACCACCGAAAACTCGTGCTGAACCCCTTCGATCTTGACGGCTTTGATTGCCGCACCTTCGATAGACGAAAGCAGAACCCGGCGTAGTGCATTTCCTATTGTAGTACCGAAACCACGCTCCAGTGGTTGAACCGTGAAAAGGCCATATCCGTCTGCAAAGCTCTCTTCATCGATCTGTACCGATCTGGGCATCTGAAAATTTTTCGGCTTCATAATACGATCTCTCCTCAGACAATATCGCTTCCGGCTGCATCTCCGGGAAGAAGGACAGCTACATTACTTGGAATAGAGTTCCACGATAAGCTGCTCTTCAACAGCCGTGGGTATATCTTCCCGGTTTGGATACTCAACGAGCGTTCCGCTCAGGTTCACTTTGTCCAGGGTCAACCAGGTCGCCTGCCGTCCTTCACTCACACGCTTCATGGATTCATGAATAAGACCCAATTGCCTGCTTTTCTCTCGGACCTGTACGGTATCCCCCGGAGAAACCTGAAACGAGGGAATGTCTACGATTCGGTCGTTGACCATCACGTGACGATGCCGAACCAATTGACGAGCAGCCTTGCGAGAGGCGGCAAAGCCCAACCGGTGCGTGATATTGTCCAATCGACATTCGAGCGACTGCAACAACTGGTCTCCTGTGACCCCTTTGTGCCTCGCGGCCTTAAAATAATAATTCCTGAACTGTTTTTCGAGAACTCCGTACTGCCGCTTGGCTTTCTGTTTCTCGCGCAGCTGAAGGGAGAATTCCGATGGTTTGCGATTCTGACGCTGGCCGTGCATGCCAGGTGCATAGCTCCTTTTTTCGAAAGAGCATTTGTCCAGAAAACACCGCTCGCCTTTGAGAAAAAGCTTTACACCCTCTCGGCGGCATAGTTTGCAGTTTGGGCCCGTATACCTCGCCATTCAGTAAGTCTCCTCCGTCACCTGTTAAGCTACACTCTTCGCCGTTTTGGCGGCCTGCATCCATTATGTGGAATTGGGGTTACATCTCGAATCGCCGATATCTCAAGGCCGGCGCCCTGAAGTGCCCGAACTGCAGCCTCCCGACCAACACCTGGCCCCTTCACCCATACCTCTACCCTTCGCAGCCCCATCGCCATGGCCTCTTTTGCCGCAGCCTCAGCGGTTATCTGGGCGGCAAAAGGCGTGCTTTTGCGCGAGCCCGGGAAACCAACTCTACCCGCAGTCGACCAGGCGATTACTTGACCCTCTTTGTCCGTGAGGGTAACAATCGTGTTGTTGAATGTTGCCTTTATATGGGCAACACCCATTGCATCTACTCTTTTGTTTCTTTTTCTGGCTTTTCGCTTCTCCGGTGGCAAGTTACGCCTCCTTCTCTGAGAGAAATATGGGTCATTCCTTCTTCTTGCGTGCAACCTGGCCCTTCTTGGGGCCCTTCCTGGTCCGGGCATTGGTGCGAGTCCGCTGTCCACGAACAGGCAGGCCTCGCCGCCAGCGGAGACCGCGATAGCACCCAATGTCCATCAATCGCTTGATATTCATTGCCACTTCACTACGCAGGTTGCCTTCAACTCTGTAATCGCTTTCGATCACACTTCGGAGTTTGTTCACATCCTCTTCAGTGAGTGCCTCTACCCGAGTATCTGCTGAGATCTGCGTCTTTTCGAGAATTGCTTTCGAGGTGGAAAGACCAATTCCAAAAATATAGGTCAGGGCCGTTTCCACACGTTTGTCCCGAGGAATATCAACCCCTGCAATACGAGCCATACCGTTACCCCTTTAATGTCGCAAGGTAGTGAACAAGATTCATCCCTGCCGCTGTTTGTGCCGCGGATCCTGTTTGCAGATTACACGCAAAACGCCTTTTCTACGAATAATTTTACAGTGATTACAGCGTTTCTTTACTGACGCACGAACTCTCATATTCATTCCCTTCCGGGGAATCATCCCCTGTTCTACTTGCGTCCCTTGACCCTGCCCTTTTTCATAAATCCATCATAATGACGCATCAGCAGGTGAGACTCAATCTTTTGAAGCGTGTCCAGGGCAACTCCAACAATAATCAGCAACCCCGTTCCTCCAAAAAAGTCATTCAGACCCGGATGAACACCAAGATAATTGGTTATGAAAAAAGGAAATACTGCAATTGCAGCTAGGAATATGGACCCCGGCAATGTAATTCTGGTGAGGATTCTGTCGATGAAATCCGACGTGCGTTTCCCCGGACGGATTCCGGGAATGAATCCACCATGCCGCTTCATATTGTCCGCAAGGTCGACAGGATTGAAAACAATGGCCGTGTAAAAATAGGAGAAGAAAATAATCGTAGCCGAGTACAGAATCCAGTAGGGCATAGACTGTACGGTGGACCCTGGCGACAATGCTATGGCAAGTTCCTGCATAAACTCGTTTCCAGAAAAATACGTTGCAAGCGTCGACGGCATGAACATAATGGCTTGTGCGAAAATTATGGGCATCACACCTGAGGTATTAACTTTTAGAGGAATATGTGTACTTTGGCCGCCATACACCCGTCGTCCCACGACCCGCTTCGCATACTGAACAGGAATCTTCCGAGTGCCCTGGGTAATCAATACAACCAGGGCGGTAACCCCGACAATGATCAACAGGACAAGAATCTCTCTGAGAATGCCCTTGTCATTGGTAATAAAATCCTGATACTCCTGACCTACTGCCCAGGGAAGTCGTGCCACGATCCCAATGAAAATCAGCATCGACATACCATTCCCAATTCCCCGGTCGTCGATCCTTTCGCCAAGCCACATAATGAAAACAGTTCCCGCAGTAATCGTAACTACGGTCAGAAATCGAAAACCCCACCCGGGATCCACAACCACCGACATTCCCGATTGTGGGGACCGGAGGCTCTCCATAAAGAAGCTAACTCCAAAGGCCTGAGCGGCCGCCAGGGCGACCGTACCATATCGGGTATATTGGGTGATTTTCTTTCGACCCTCTTCTCCTTCTTTCTGCAACTTCTGAAGGAAGGGGATGACCGCACCAAGGAGCTGAAGGATAATGGATGCACTGATATAGGGCATAACGCCCAGCGCAAACACAGTAGCGCGGGTGAAGGCTCCCCCAACGAACATATCATACAATCCAAACAGTGTGCGGCTGGCCCCACTGAAAAACTCAGCCAGCGCAATTCGGTCAATACCAGGGATTGGAACCTGGCCACCTATTCGGTAAACAACCAGGATTCCCAGAGTAAACAGGATCCGATTACGCAATTCAGGAATTCTAAAGGCACTTTGAAAACTTTGAAGCACCGAAATCTCCTCTCAACCGAGCTGCTTATTCGGCTGTCTGGTCAGAAATAATTTCAACTGCACCACCAGCCTTGGTAATCTTTTCTGTCGCTGTGGCAGAGGCGGCGTGCACTTTAATATTCAGGACCTCAGATACATTCCCTCGACCCAGCAATTTGACGGGCCTTCGGAGGGACTTGATGAGGCCTGCCTCCTTGAGGGAATCGGTAGTGATCTCACCGGCAAGACCCTTCCTTGTAATATCGTCGAGGTTTACAGGTTGAAAAACGATCTTGTTCGGTCTATTGAATCCAATTTTAGGCAATCTGCGCTGCAGCGGCATTTGCCCACCCTCGAACCATGGTTTTATTTTGGAGCCGGATCTGGACCTCTGACCCTTGTGCCCCTTGCCACTGGTTTTTCCTTGCCCGGAACCAACTCCATTCCCCAACCGCTTGCGTTTCTTCACTGCCCCTTTGGGGGGCGATATCGCACCAAGTTTCATCAGAACACCCTTATAAATACAAAGGGAACACAATATCGATGTGTACCCGAACTACCACCTATTCGAATATCTCGGAAGCTCCAGAAAGTTCAACTCTACTGGCCTAAACACTCCACATTTACCAGGTGAGATACCCGGTGAATCATGCCCCTGATCTGGGGTGTGTCATCATGCTCAACGGTATCGTGCATCCTTTTGATACCCAGAGCTACCAGGGTCTTCTTCTGATTCTGTTGCCTGTGGATCGCACTCTTGATCTGAGTAATTTTCAACTTGCCCGAATTTGCTGCCATCTATCTCTGCCCCCGATTACGAGTGATTTCGGCCACATCGACGTCACGCAATCTGGCAAAATCTTTCGCGTTCTTCAAACTCCCCAGGCCCTGTAGCGTGGCCTTAACGGTATTGTGTGAATTCTGGGATCCCAGAGACTTGGTGAGCACGTTGTGAACACCTGCCAGTTCAAGAACCGCCCGAATCCCACCCCCAGCAATTACACCTGTGCCGGGTGCTGCCGGCTTCAAGAGCACCTTTGCTGCCCCAAATACGCCAACAATTTCATGAGGCAGGGTGCCGTCCTGAACAGGCACCCGTACGAGGTTCTTTTTGGCATTTTCTGTTGCTTTTCGGATCGCTTCGGACACCTCACCCGCTTTGCCCATCCCTGCTCCGACACAGCCCTGCCTGTCTCCAACCACAACCATCACATTAAAAGCAAACCGACGTCCACCCTTGCGGACATGAGATACCCTTTTGAGGCTGTTGTTGATTACAATTTCCGTCAAATCCAACCCTGAAGAATCGATCCTTGCCAAGATGCGCTCCTTGATCCGAAATTCGGATGATTTAGAACTTCAGGCCACCCTCTCGAGCACCTTCAGCCAAAGCCCTTACCCGGCCATGATAGAGGTAACCACCCCTATCGAAGACCACCTGTGTGATCCCGGCCTCTATCGCTTTTGCAGCTAGCAATTTGCCCACTTCTCTACCTTTATCGCACTTGCCACTTAAGTCGGCAAGCATTTCACGAACATCTTTGGAATTGCTCGACAACCCAAGCAAGCTTCGACCCGTGGAATCATCCACCAATTGTGCCTGGATATGCTTGTGACTTCTGCTCACAGCCATCCGCGGCCTCTCAGTGGTGCCGCTAATTTTCTTCCGGATTCGGAGATGTCGTCGCCGGAGCAATTTTGCTTTCTCTAATTGTTTGTTTGCCATTTCAATTCGTCCCAGAAATCAGGTTACGGAAGCCTTTCCGGCCTTACGTCGAACAAACTCGTCATGATATCGAATGCCCTTGCCCTTGTATGGCTCTGGCGGTCGAATTTTTCTGATGTTGGCCGCTGATCGTCCAACCTTTTCCTTATCTGCTCCCTTAATCACAATGGAAGCCTGCGCACTTTCGATACCTGCTGGGGCATCTTCAATACTAAACTCAATCCCCGGAAGGGGTTCAACTACCACCGGATGGCTGTAGCCCACTTGCAGGTCAAGGTTCTTGCCTTTCACTTCGGCCCGATAACCAACGCCCACGATGGCTAGCCGCTTTTCAAAACCCTTGCTAACACCCTCCACGGCATTGGCCAGCAACGCGCGTGTCAAACCCCACATCGCACGGGATTGACGGTCATCTGTATCGGAAACCGAGACATTAACTGACCCGGCCTCCTGATTCACTTGCGTAAGGGGATGCACAGGCACTTCCAATTGTCCGTTCGTCCCTTTAACTTTCGCAAATGCGCCCTGAACGGTCACATCGACACCATCGGGCAAAACAATCGGCTGTTTTCCAATCCTTGACACTGCTCACTCCTTCTTACCAGATTACCAAACGTGACAGAGCACTTCTCCACCTACACCTGCATGCCGTGCCTCGAGGTCTGTAAGGATACCCCTCGATGTAGACAAGATGGCTACACCCAGCCCATTCAGGACCCTTGGAATTTCAGAGCAGGCAACATACCTTCTGAGACCTGGCCTGCTTATTCTCTTCACGCCCTGTATGGCACTTTCTTCCTCGGTACTGTATTTCAGATAAAGTCTGAGATACCCCTGTCGTCGATCATCCACATACGCAAAATTATGCACGAACCCACGCTCTTTCATAATCCGGGCAACTTCCCTTTTGATGTTCGAGCTTGGAATATCAACTTTGCGATGACCGGCACGAGAAGCATTTCGTAACCGTGTAAGCATATCCGCGATGGGATCAGTCATACTCATTTCAGACTACGCCTCCTGTCAGCGTCAGTTACCAACTTGCTTTTACCACACCTGGGATTTCACCCATATGCGCAAGTTCTCGGAAACAAATCCTGCAAATCCCGAATCGCCTCATGAACCCCCTGGGCCGGCCACATCGATGGCATCGGTTGTATTTGCGAACGGAGAATTTCGGTTTTCGGTTGGCCTTAACCACCAATGCTTTCTTTGCCACAAGATCCTTCCTTCGGTGTTGAGTCCTGTCAAGCAGCCTCTGTTGTACGAAATGGCATTCCAAAAAGCCTGAGCAACTCATAGGCCTCTTCATCAGTATTTGCGGTCGTAACAATCGTAATATCCATTCCCCGAACCTCATCGATCTGATCGTAATGGATCTCGGGGAAAACGATCTGTTCCTTGATCCCCACAGTGTAGTTTCCACGACCGTCGAATGAGTTGGGGGACAAGCCTCGGAAATCACGGATTCTCGGAACCGCAAACATGAAAAAACGGTCCAGGAACTCATACATCCGATCACTTCGCAAGGTCACCGCACACCCGATTGGGACCCCTTCCCTCAGTTTGAAATTTGAAACCGATTTCTTCGCTTTGCGCACCGAGGGTCGTTGTCCTGTGATCATTGTCAGGTCTGAAAGGGCACCATCAATGGCCTTTGGATTCTGAACTGCTTCCCCAATCCCCATGTTAAGGGAAATCTTCTCCAGCCGGGGAACCTGGTACTTATTGCTGTATCCAAAGCGTTCCATCATGGCCGGTACTATCTCATCGTTGAAATTCTCACGCAACCGGACTGCCATAATACCCTCGTAATCAACTTGGTTCGGAAATTTGCTCGCCACTTTTTGTCGCAACACGGATTGAAGATCCGTCATCGAGACGCTTTCTCCGAATTCGTGTGCGCTCTTCTGTCTGAGGGTCCACCAGCATCAACTTGGCTGCGTGAACCGGGGCCTCTTTCTCAATAATTCCGCCCTGCTGGTTGTTCGTGCTGGGCTTTGTGTGTCGCTTGATAAAATTCACACCCTCTACCAGCGCCCTTCGCTTCTGTGGGAAAACCTTGAGGACTCGGCCTCTCTTTCCCGCATCGACACCGCTGATAACCTCAACCGTATCGCCACTGCGAATATGCAACTTCACTGTTCTTCACTCCTCTCGAACTTCAATCAAATAACTTCGGCAGCCAGCGAGACGATACGCATGAACCGTTTTTCTCTCAATTCTCTGGCAACGGGACCAAATATACGGGTTCCCCTGGGCTCACCCTCTGGTGTTAGCAAGATAGCGGCATTGTCATCGAATCGGATGTAGGATCCGTCAGGCCTCCGGACTTCCTTCTTCGTTCTCACGATTACTGCCCTGGAAACTTCGCCCTTCTTTACAGCACTATTCGGCTGCGCATCCTTGACTGCAACGACGATAGTGTCACCCAATCCCGCATATTTCCTCTTGGACCCACCCAGCACACGGAAACACATCACTTTTCGCGCACCACTGTTATCGGCACAATTCAACACTGTCTGCTCTGTCACCATTGCCCTATCGCCCCTTACTGAGCTTTTCCAAGAATTTCGGAAAGTCGCCAACGTTTGGTCTTACTCAGAGGCCGCGTCTCAGTAATGACCACGGTATCCCCAATACCAGCCACATTATCCTCATCGTGGGCGGCATATTTCGATTTTCGCTTCATTACTTTCCCGTAAAGAGGATGCGGAGATCTCCAGGTGACTTGCACCACAATCGTCTTGTCTGCTCGGTCGCTCACTACTTCACCCATCAGAGTCTTCCGACGACCTCGTGTTCCTGTTTCAGCCATTTCAGTCAAGTTCCTTTCGGCGTTTCTGCGCCAGCATCTGACTCACCAAGGACTACAAGAACACCCCGTTCATGCTCGTTCAGAATTGTACGTATACGGGCAATTTCCCGTCTTGCCGCTCTTATCAACAGGGGGTTTTCCAGATGCTGAGTAATCATCTGAATTCGCAAGTTGGAAACTTCCCCAAGTTTGTCTCCCAGCAGTTCCTGAAGTTCGGTTCGGCTTCGCTGGCGCAGTTCGCTGGCCTTCATCCCTCTAAACCTCCACGTTCGATAAAACGAACCTTGATAGGCATCTTGTGACCAGCCAGACGAATCGCTTCCTTTGCACTTTCGCGAGGGACGCCCTCAATCTCAAACATAATTCTGCCCGGCTTAACGACGGCCACCCAGAATTCAGGGTTGCCCTTACCTTTACCCATTCGTGTCTCAGCAGGTTTGACCGTAACAGGCTTGTCCGGAAACATCCTGATCCAGACCTTTCCGCCGCGACCTAGAGCGCGTGTAATGGCCACACGAGCTGCCTCAATTTGCCGGCTTGTAATCCAAGCGGGTTCCAAGGCCTGCATGGCGAACTCACCAAATGCGATTCGTCCACCACGATGAGCAATACCCCGCATGCGTCCCCGTTGTTGTTTTCTGTATTTGATGCGTTTCGGCATTAACATAACAGCTGTTCCCTTTTGCCTTTAGTGCTCAGTTCTGTTGGGTAACTTGTGCAGCTCCGGGTCGGTCTACCACTTCACCGTGGCAAATCCAAACCTTCACGCCTACCGTTCCAGATGTCGTATAAGCAGTCGATCTGGCATAGTCGATATCGGCTCGCAGGGTATGGAGCGGAACCCGACCAGCCGGTTCGGACTTTTCGATACGGCCCATTTCAGCACCACCCAGCCGTCCCCCACATACGATCTTAATGCCTTCGGCCCCCATCCGCATCCCGGAGGCAATCGCCTTTTTCATTGCCCTGCGGAAAGAAACTCTTTGCTCCAATTGCCGGGCAATGTTGTCGGCCACCAGTTGGGCATTGAGCTCGGGTCTTTTTATTTCCTGAATATTTATGTAAATCTCTTTGCCGGTAATGTGCTTCAACTCATCTCGAAGCTTGTCAACTTCCGTACCCTTCCGACCAATGACAATCCCCGGGCGGGCAGTGTGAACAGAGATGGTTACGCGCTTCGGAGCCCGCTCGATGTCGATCTTGGAAACACTTGCCCGCTGAAGCCGGCTTTTTATGTAACGGCGGAGCATGAGATCTTCCTTCAACAGATCCGCAAAATCATTGCCCGCGAACCACCTTGAACTCCAATCCTTCGTGATTCCAAGCCTGAACCCAGTTGGATGTGTTTTACGGCCCAAACCTACCTCCTCAAAAAAACGAACCTACTTGTTGTCGCCTACCACAAGTGTAAGATGACTGCACCGCTTGCGAATCTGCCCCGCAGAGCCTCTCGGCATCGGTCGAAGTCTTTTCATAGCAATGCCGCCATTAACAAAGATCTCCTTAACAATGAGATCTTCTTCCCTGACATTGGTCTCTTCATTGTTCAAAGCATTGGCCACTGCGGATCGGAGTGTGCGCTCCACGAGTAGTGCTGCTTTCTTTGGCGTGAATTGGAGAATGTTCAGTGCCTCCTCAACGCCCTTTCCGCGCACCAGGTCCACTACCTGTCTGACCTTCCTGGGTGATATCTTTGCGTATCTTAGTATTGCCTTGGCTTCCATCTTATTCCCTTTTGACCTCGACAGATCTACTTCAGACCTGAGGACCGTTCTGTAAGACTCCCACTGTGCCCGCGAAATGTCCGGGTGGGGGCAAATTCACCGAGTTTATGACCTACCATATTTTCTGTAATATATACGGGAATGAACTTGTTGCCGTTATGGACAGCGAGGGTATGTCCCACGAACTCCGGAGAGATGGTAGACCGTCGTGCCCACGTCTGAACTACGCGCTTGTTGCCGGATTTGTTCATTTGATCAATTTTCTTCTGCAACTGGGGCTCAATGTAAGGGCCCTTCTTCAGTGAACGAGACATAATCTTCCTCTGAGAAATTACTTGGTGCGTCGCCTAACGATGTATTTGTTAGATCTGTTCTTGCGTTTGCGCGTCTTATAACCCTTGGTGGGTGTCCCCCACGGCGTTACCGGATGCCCTCCGCCGGATGCCCTGCCTTCTCCCCCACCGTGTGGATGATCGATAGGGTTCATCGCAACACCTCGCACAGAAGGGCGCTTACCAAGCCACCTGCTTCTTCCGGCCTTGCCAATAACGATATTCTCATGATCCAGATTTCCAACCTGGCCTATGGTGGCATAACAGGAAATACGTACGAGTCGCATTTCGCTGGACGGCATCCGCAACTGAGCGAATTCACCTTCCTTAGCCATAATCTGTATCTCTACACCAGCCGCCCGGCCAATCTGTCCACCGCGTCCAGGCTGAAGCTCTACATTGTGGACGATAGAACCCAGGGGTATATTTTCCAATGGTAGCGCATTCCCGGGTCTGATTTCAGCAGCCGGCCCCGATTCGACCTTGCTTCCCACCGCAAGACCCACAGGGGCAAGGATATATCGTTTTTCGCCATCGGCATAGTGTAACAATGCAATACGAGATGACCGATTGGGATCGTACTCTATGGAATGCACGGTGGCCGGAATGCCACTTTTGTCCCGTTTAAAATCGATCTTTCGATAGAATCGCTTGTGTCCACCCCCACGACGACGGCTGGTTATTCGCCCGCGGTTGTTCCGCCCGCCACTTTTCTTGTTAGACTCGAGAAGTGACTTCTCCGGTTCCGATTTTGTAATCTCTTCGAACGTCGAAACAGTCTTAAATCGAAGCGCAGGTGTGATCGGTCTGAAAGACTTGACAGCCATATCTAAGCTTCCCCAAACAGGTCAATACTCTCGCCATCGGCAAGGGTTACAATCGCCTTTTTCCAATTGGATCTCCGGCCCTGGAACCGCCCGAGCCGCTTGATCTTACCGGATACGGTTGTGGTATTCACTTTCGCCACCCGCACGTCGAAAACAAGCTCCGCTGCTTGTTTAATCTGAATTTTGTTGGCATCTCCCCGTACTTCAAAAACATATTTGTTGTGCTCTTCTTGGAGGAGCGAGGCCCGTTCAGTGATAAGCGGCCGACGAATGATTGTTCTAAGGTCTTTCTTCATCCAGTCCCCCAAATATCGGCTATTCTTCCCACAGCATCTTGCGTGAGGATCACAGTGTCTACCTTGATCACATCGTACGTCGATACCTGGGAGGCCGGCAATATACCCAGCCCGGGAATGTTTCTGCACGATTTAACCACATTGGGCAGATTCTCACCAGTCAGCAGGAGCGCCTTTTGATCTCTTACACCCAGGGCATCCAGCAAGTCGGCAATACGCTTTGTCTTGGGAGCATCCAGAGCAATTTCATCGAGAATCTTGATTCCGCCTTCGGCCGCTTTGAGAGAAAAGGCCGATTTGATCGCGAGCTTCTTGACCTTCTTGGGCACCCTTTCCTGCAGATCTCGAGGCCTGGGGCCGTGCGCAACACCGCCTCCTACTCGAATAGGTGAGGCCGCCGTGCCCATTCGGGCTCTTCCAGTGCCCTTCTGCTTGTACATCTTCTTCTTGCTCAGCCGAACTTCCGCCCGCGTCTTGGTGGAGGCGTTACCCTGCCGCTGGTTGGTCAGATAGGCCTTTACCGTCTGGTAGATCGCACCTTGTGAAGGCTCTACGCCAAAGACCGCATCGGGCAGATCCACCGAACCTTTGACACCACCTTGAAAATCCTGAACATCTACAGAAGCCATAATTCAATATCCCTGTTTCAGCCTGCTTGCTTACGCAAAACTACTATGCCGCCCCGTGCACCTGGGACCGCACCCTTGAGCATCACCAGATTGCGCTCCTGGTCAACCTGAACAACCTGAACTCCCTTGACCGTAACCCTTCGATCACCCATGTGTCCCGCCATTCGCATACCCTTGAATACTCGCGAGGGATACGAACTTTGCCCGATAGATCCAGGCGCCCTGTGGCGGTCCGATTGACCATGCGTTTTTGGACCACCCTTGAAGTGGTGCCGCTTCACTCCACCTTGGAATCCTTTACCCTTCGATTGACCAGTAACCGTCACGTTCTCACCGGCCTCGAACATGCCGGCATCCAGAACAGACCCAACGGCATAATCATTGGGGTTGTCCAAACGGAATTCCCTCATGACTTTGTGCGCATCCACGCCGGCTTTCTGAAAAATACCGTTCTCAGGTCGAGATACTCTGGCAGAGGTCGATTTCCAGAATCCAATCTTTACGGCGGAATACCCTTCCTTATCCTGACCTTTGATCTGAACAATTGGACAGGGACCCACCTCAACTACAGTGATGGGGACTAGGGCTTCATTCTCATCGTAAATTTGAGTCATTCCAATTTTTTTACCAATTAATCCCAGCACGGCTACACCTTGATCTCAATGTCGATACCTGCAGGCAGATCCAGTTTCATCAACGCATCTACCGTCTGTGGTGTCGAGTTGTGGATATCAATCAGTCGCTTGTGAATTCTCGTCTCGAACTGCTCTCTGGACTTCTTATCCATATTGGGCCCCCGAAGCACCGTATAAAGTGACCGCCTGGTGGGCAGTGGTATTGGCCCCGATATGAGCGCTCCAGTCCTTTTGGCGGTTCGGACAATTTCGTCTGCAGACCGATCCAGGGCAAAATGATCGTACGCCTTTAACCTGATTCTTATCTTCTGCGCGGGCACTGGCCCCTCCGTTGATTACTCATGAATTTCGGTTACGACCCCGGCCCCAATGGTTCTACCACCTTCACGGATGGCGAATCGGAGCTGATCTTCTACCGCGATTGGCACGTGTAATTCGATGTCCATGGTGATGTTGTCACCGGGCATAACCATTTCGACGCCGTCTGGAAGTGTAACAGAGCCCGTCACATCCGTGGTGCGAAAATAGAACTGAGGACGGTAACCCGTGAAGAAGGGCTTGCTCCTACCACCCTCTTTCTCGGTCAAAACATAAACCTCGCCCTTAAACTTCCGGTGCGGTGTCACTGACCCAGGCTTAACAATTACCATGCCCCTTTCCAGAGCTTCTTTGTCGATTCCACGCAGGAGTAGCCCGACATTGTCTCCAGCTTGACCAGAGTCGAGTAGCTTGCGAAACATTTCAATTCCGGTGACCACAGTCTTCTGCGTGTCCTTTATCCCAACCACTTCAACTTCCTCGTTGATATTCACCACCCCACGCTCGATTCTGCCGGTGCCAACTGTGCCACGACCCGTGATACTAAACACATCCTCAACAGGCATCAAGAAGGTCTTGTCAACATCTCGTTCTGGCATCGGAATATACTCATCAACAGCAGCCATAAGCTCTAGAATGCTTGCAGAGTCTTCGGAATCGGGATCGTCCGACTCCAGAGCCTTTAGCGCAGATCCTCGAATCACAGGTACATCATCACCGGGGAAATCATATTGACTCAACAACTCACGTACCTCCAGCTCAACCAGATCAAGCAGTTCTGGATCGTCCACCATGTCCACCTTGTTCATAAAGACCACGATTGCGGGCACATTTACCTGCTTGGATAACAAGATGTGCTCTCTGGTCTGAATCATGGGTCCATCGGCAGCGCTCACAACAAGCACCGCGCCGTCCATCTGCGCCGCACCGGTGATCATGTTCTTTACATAGTCTGCGTGACCCGGACAATCAACGTGAGCATAGTGTCGGTTTTCTGTAGCATACTCGACATGCATCGTATTGATGGTAATGCCACGCTCTTTTTCTTCCGGAGCCTTGTCAATATCCTCAAACGCCACATATTCTGCTAGATTCTTGGCAGCGAGTGTCTTGGTGATGGCAGAGGTCAGCGTTGTCTTCCCGTGGTCAACGTGTCCGATAGTACCGATGTTGACGTGTGGCTTGCTCCTGTCAAATTTCTCCTTGGCCATAACTCCTTCCTCCTGTAGCTAGAATAACGACCCAACAATACGACAACGGGGCCCCATACACCTTTAGACGCTTCGTTTTGAAATCTCTCAAAACCTGATCAGTGTGTCTTCAATTTTTCTGTTATTTCTTGGGCGATACTCTTTGGAAGTTCCTGAAATCTTGCGAACTCCATCGAATAAATCGCCCGGCCCTGGGTAACGGACCGTAGCCGAGTAGCGTACCCAAACATTTCGCTCAACGGCACCGTCGCAGAAATGACCTGGGCGTCTACGCGGTTAACGATCCCAACAATATTCCCACGCCTGGAGTTCAGGTCACCCATCACATCGCCCATATACTCTTCCGGCGTAACTACTTCAACATTCATAAGGGGCTCCAGCAAATATGGATCTGCCTTACGGCCGCCCTCTCGGAATGCCATTGAACCGGCAACCTTGAACGCCACTTCCGAAGAATCCACATCGTGGTAGGAACCATCGAAAAGTGTCACTTTAACGTCTTCTACAGGATAGCCGGCAAGCAATCCAGCAGACATGGCCTCGACCACCCCATGCTTTACCGGGTTGATGAACTCTCCCGGGATAGAACCGCCCACTATCTTGTTTACAAATTCGAAACCACTTCCCGGCTCTCCGGGTTCAAGCTCCAACCAAACGTGCCCGAACTGGCCGCGTCCACCGGACTGGCGAATAAATCGTCCCTCCGCCTTGACTGTGTTTCGGATGGCCTCTTTGAAAGCGACTTGCGGCTTGCCCACATTTGCTGCTACACGAAACTCTCGCATCAATCTATCTACGATAATTTCAAGGTGTAATTCGCCCATACCTGAAATGATAGTCTGCCCCGTATCTTCGTCAGTGGCCACATGGAATGTCGGATCTTCTTCCGCCAACTTGGAAAGGGCAACGCCCAGTTGATCCTGATCCGCCTTTGTCCGGGGTTCGATGGCCACGGAAATTACTGGCTTGGCAAACTCCATCGACTCCAGCACGATAGGGCTGTCTTGTGTGCACAGGGTCTCTCCGGTGGCCGTATCCTTCAATCCAACCACAGCAGCTATATCCCCCGTGAACACTTCTTCGATCTCTTCCCTCTTGTTGGCATGCATCTGAAGCACCCGTCCGACGCGTTCTCGTTTACCTTTGCTTGAGTTTAGCACATAGGAACCAGTATTCAGGTGGCCTGAATAAACTCTGAAATATGTCAGGCGGCCCACATAAGGGTCGGTCATCACTTTGAATGCAAGGGCTGAAAATGGTGCCGTATCGTCCGGTTCACGCATTTCGGTTTCGCCCGTTTTTGCATGAATACCTTCAACAGCCGAGACATCGATAGGAGCAGGAAGATAATCTATGATGCCATCAAGAAGGCGCTGCACACCTTTGTTCTTGAAGGCCGAACCACAAAAAACAGGAACCGCACTAACACTCAAGGTAGCCTTGCGAAGGGCAGCCCGAATTTCTTCTTCCTCTATCTCTTGTCCTTCAAGGAACTTCTCCATCAAAGTATCATCGAAATCCGAAACAGCTTCCAGCATGTGTTCCCGGTGGGTATTCGCCAGTTCCGACAGGTCTCCAGGTATCTCAGATTCCGTAAATACGGTGCCCAGAGTATCTTCCTGGTAAGCCACCAATTTCATCTTCACAAGATCAATAAGACTGTTGAACATTTCCCCGGATCCAACGGGGATCTGCACCGGTACAAAATTAGAGGCCAGCCGCTCCCGCATCATTCCAAGAACCCGGAAGAAATCAGCCCCTGTTCGATCCATTTTGTTGACAAATGCAATCCGGGGTACGTGGTATTTGTCAGCCTGCCTCCAAACCGTTTCAGATTGAGGCTCAACCCCACCCACAGCGCAGAATATCCCAACTGCTCCATCCAGAACCCGCAGAGAGCGCTCAACCTCAGCTGTAAAGTCCACGTGCCCGGGTGTATCTATAATGTTGATCCGGTGACCATTCCATTCGCAAGTCGTGGCAGCGGAGGTGATGGTTATGCCTCTTTCGCGCTCCTGCTCCATCCAGTCCATCGTGGCGGCCCCGTCATGGACTTCACCCATCCGGTGCAAACGACCAGTATAATACAGAATACGTTCTGTAGTTGTCGTTTTGCCCGCATCGATGTGGGCCATTATTCCGATGTTACGGATCTTTTCAAGTTTGTCTTTGCGTGCCATAGTCTCTTCTTCTTACCAACGATAGTGGGCAAACGCCCTATTCGCCTCGGCCAGCCTGTGGGTTTCTTCCTTGCGTTGAATCGATCGGCCCTGCCCGGTAGATGCATCTTGTAGTTCTCCGGCCAAACGCTGAGCCATAGTCTTCTCACTCCGATCCTTTGCAAATTGAATAATCCAACTGATCGAAAGGGAGAGCCGCTCGTCCTGTCGAACCTCAACAGGGACCTGGTAGGTCTGTCCACCTACTCTCCGCGCCTTGACCTGCACGATGGGTTTTACACTTTCCACCGCCTGCTGGAACACCTCAACACCTTCCTTACCCGTCCGCTCATTGATCAAGTCCAGAGCCATATAAAAAATCTTCTCACCGGTGCTCTTCTTACCCTTGCGGAACAAACTGCTGACGAACTGGGTAATCAAGACACTGCTATATTTGGGATCTGGAACCTGTTCTCTTTTTTCAGCGCGATGTTTTCGCATCTCAGCCTCTCACAACAAGGGGGGACACACCGCCGTTATCCTGCAGCGCAATCCCCCAAAATACGATTCTGGGTCTTTTTTCTGATATTAACCTGGGGTCTTCGTCCCGTACTTGGAACGCTTCTGCCTTCGGTCTCCAACGCCTGTCGTATCAAGAACACCACGTATGATGTGGTATCGCACCGCTGGCAAATCCCTTACGCTGCCACCTCGAATCAGTACGACCGAGTGTTCTTGTAGATTGTGCCCCTCACCAGGGATATAAGCAGTGACCTCCATCCCGTTGGTCAAGCGAACACGAGCCACCTTCCGGAGTGCGGAATTCGGCTTCTTGGGCGTGGTGGTATAGACCCTCGTGCATACCCCTCGCTTCTGTGGACAACTTCTCAAGGCCGGTGCAGAAGAGCGCTTGGGCTTGACTTTTCGGCCCTTTCGCACCAGCTGATTTATTGTAGGCAAATGATACCTCCTGAAATTTACCGCAGACTTACATTATACCATTTTGCACTTTTATTGTCAAGCATTTATCGGTGGTAAACCAACGTTTTCAACACCTTCTTCAGCGGAGACGTCCAACTCCTCTTCCTCTTCCATGGAAACGGCGATAATTCCTCTGTATTTCTCCGCTCCGGTACCTGCAGGAACAAGGTGGCCAATGATCACGTTTTCCTTGAGACCAAGCAAGTTGTCGACCTTGCCCTGTACTGCGGCTTCGGTGAGAACCCGAGTCGTTTCCTGGAATGACGCCGCAGATATGAACGACTCGGTCAGCAACGAAGCCTTGGTTATCCCAAGAAGTACTGGCTGGAAGGTCGCAGGATCACCACCTTCGGTAATGACCTTTTCATTTTCAGCCTGGAATCGGAATCTGTCCACCGTTTCACCTTCCAGGAAGTTTGTATCACCTGGATCTGTTACCTGGACCTTTTGCAACATCTGCCTCACAATGGCTTCGATATGCTTGTCGTTGATTCCAACACCCTGCAACCGATACACGGCCTGAATTTCATTGACCAGGTATTCCTGAACATGATTGATTCCCTGGATCTGGAGTATATCGTGAGGATTTACGGAGCCTTCGGAGAGCTGTTCGCCAGCCTTGACCATATCACCCTCCTGAACCCGGAGGTGTTTTCCATATGGAATGGTGTACTTACTCTCTTCACTATCCTCAGAGGTGACAATCACCGTTCGAGACCCTCTGACCAGACCTCCGAAACTTACCGTGCCATCGATCTCGGTAACCACAGCGGGATCCTTGGGCCTCCGTGCCTCGAATAATTCTGCGACTCTTGGCAACCCGCCCGTAATATCTCTGGTTTTGCTTCGTTCTCTAGGGATCTTGATCAGGGTGTCTCCAGCCTCGATCTCATCCCCATCGTGTATGACAAGCCTTGCACCCACGGGGATAATGTAGTGCCCTACCTCTTCACCTGAAGGATCAACCACTTTGATTCTGGGAGAAAGGGTCCTGTCGCGATGTTCGGTTACCATCTGCGCCGAAAGACCTGTGGTTTCATCAGCCTCAACCCGGTAGGTAACATTCTCCACCAAGTCTACGAACTGAATGGTGCCAGGTCGATTCGTAACAATAATATTGTTGTACGGATCCCATTCATAAAGCGCTTGCCCTTCAGCAACCTCCTGCCCATCCTCAACCTTCAGCACGGCACCATAGGGAATGTAATAATGGCCCCCACGTGGTCGGCCCTGCTCGTCCTGGACCTCGAATTCGCCATTTCTTCCAACTACGACCATTTGCCCATCACTTCGGGTAACATAATTAAGATTGCTGAATCGGGTTACACCCTTTCGTTTCGCGGAAATTTCGGCCTGTTCGGCAATTCGGCTGGATGTGCCACCGATATGAAAGGTACGAAGGGTAAGCTGAGTTCCTGGTTCACCCACACTCTGAGCTGCTATCACGCCTACCGCCTCTCCGATATTGACAAGGCGTCCGCTCGCAAGATTTCGACCGTAACAAAGGGCGCAGATTCCTCTGCGAGTTTCACAGGTCAAAAGTGACCGGACATAGACTTTCTCCACACCGGAATCTGCAATCTTGGATGCCAGATCTTCGCTCAGAAGGGTTCCGGCCTCAACAATATTCTCGCCCGAGATGGGGTCCTCGACATCCTCGAGCACGGTCCGCCCAACGATCCTGTCGGCCAGCGGCTCCACGACTTCCTCTCCTTCTCGAAGAGGTTCCAACTCGATGCCCATGATGGTACCGCAATTGTGTTCGGTAACCACAACATCTTGGGCCACATCTACCATGCGACGGGTCAGATATCCGGCCTCCGCAGTCTTGAGGGCCGTATCGGCCAGTCCTTTCCTCGCACCGTGTGTAGATATGAAATACTCGAGAACCGAAAGACCCTCTTTAAAGGAGGCAATAATAGGTGTCTCGATAATCTCTCCGATGGCCCCGGTTAGCTTCTTCTGAGGTTTATTCATCAGACCACGCATTCCACCGAGCTGTTTCACCTGATCATCGCTGCCTCTGGCTCCAGAATCCTTCATCAGCGAGATGGAGTTGAATCCACCTTCTGCGAGTTCCAGAGCTTCATTCATCATTTCCGCAATATTGTTGGTGGCGTGTTGCCACACATCAATGACCTTGTTATAGCGCTCGCCTTCGGTTATTACCCCATGGCTGTACTGAAGCAAAACCTTGTCAACTTCACCCTTGGCCTCGTCGATCAACTCCTGTTTCTGAGGCGGAACTACCACATCATCCATGGCCACGCTTACACCCGATTTGGTCGCATAGTCAAATCCGAGGCGTTTGACACCGTCCACAAATTCAGCGGTATCCCGGTTGCCGAAACGGCGATGAACATCTGTTGTAACATTCTGGATAACAGATTTGTCCACAAGGGTATTGACGAAGGGCATCCCTTCAGGCAAGATGTCATTGAAGATCACCCTTCCTGCCGTTGAGACCTCAATCTTGCCATCAATCCGGATGCGGACGGCCTCGTGCATGCCGAGTTTGCCATATTCATAAGCCATCCGGGCCTCTGCAGGAGTGCTGAAGGCCTTCATTTTCTTCTCGTCCCCTACGGGGCCGATTTTTGTCAGGTAATAGCACCCAAGAGAAATATCTCTTGGGTCATTGACCACAATGGCTGAGCCATCTGCCGGCTTCAGCAGATTGTTCGAAGAAAGCATCAGAACCCGAGCCTCAATCTGTGCCTCGAAGGACAAGGGTAGGTGAACCGCCATCTGATCTCCATCGAAGTCCGCGTTGAATGCTGCGCACACGAGGGGGTGAATCCGGATGGCCTTTCCTTCTGCCAGAACAGGCTGAAATGCCTGAATACCAAGACGGTGAAGGGTCGGAGCCCTGTTCAGAAGGACATAATGGTCCTGAATAATTTCCTCCAGAATATCCCAGACCTCCACCCTTTCCCGTTCTACAAGCTTCTTTGCGCTTTTGACTGTCTGTACCAGACCGCGCTCTTCTAATTTCTTAATAATAAATGGCTTGAACAACTCAAGGGCCATGTGCTTTGGGAGTCCACACTGATGCAAGCGCAGATTTGGATCCACCACGATAACAGACCGGCCAGAATAGTCCACCCGCTTTCCCAACAGGTTTTGCCGGAACCGTCCCTGCTTTCCCTTCAAAAGATCGGACAGAGACTTGAGAGATCTGTTGCCATCGCCCCTTACAGCACGGGAGCGGCGACCGTTGTCGAAGAGTGCATCAACAGCCTCCTGCAGCATCCGCTTTTCATTCCTAAGGATTACTTCTGGGGCCTTGATTTCAATCAGTTTTTTCAACCGATTATTTCGGTTAATCACGCGTCTGTAGAGATCATTCAGGTCGGAAGTAGCAAATCGACCACCCTCAAGAGGAACCAGAGGACGCAGGTCCGGCGGGATCACGGGAATCACGTCCAGGACCATCCAGTCGGGCGAATTGTCGGACTGACGAAACGCCTCGACAACCTTCAATCTCTTGAGCGCCTCTTGTTTCCGCTGAACCGACGTTTCCATCCTCGCCTGGGTACGAAGTTCGGCAGAAAGCTCCTCGATATCAATTTCCGTCAGGAGACGTTTGAGTGCCTTTGCCCCCATGTCCACTTCGAAGTTGTACCCTTTTTCCTGCAATTCCATCACTTCATCTTCGGAAAGAAGGTCCTTGTATTTCAAATCAGGCGCGTCGCCTGGATCCAGCACCACACAAGACTCGTAATAGATCACCCGCTCCAAATTCCGGATGGTGATATTCAGGAGATAACCCATTCGGGAAGGGAGGGATTTGAAGAACCAGATGTGAGACACGGGCACCGCCAACTCAATGTGTCCCAGACGTTCCCTACGAACCTTTGACTGGGTCACTTCTACACCACAACGGTCACACACCACACCTCGGTAGCGGATCCGTTTATACTTTCCACAATTGCACTCCCAATCTTTAACAGGTCCAAAAATACGTTCGCAGAACAAACCATCACGTTCCGGTTTAAACGACCGGTAATTGATGGTCTCCGGCTTTGTAACCTCTCCTCTGGACCACCCTCGAATCGTTTCGGGTGAGGCAAGCTGTATGCGGATCGAATCAAAATCAATGGGTCGTTTAGCAGCATTGATATCAACCACGAGTGGTACCCCCTTTAAGCGATCGGTAACCAGAACACAGAGTGACGTTGAGGAAGTTTCTTTACGCCTGCCCGTTTTCCAATACTACATCCAGGCAGAGGCTTTGAAGTTCCTTGATCAGAACGTTGAAAGATTCCGGAACGCCCGGTTCTGGTGGGTTTTCCCCCTTGACGATCGCCTCGTAGATTTTCGATCGTCCAGCAACATCGTCCGATTTTACTGTTAGCATTTCCTGCAACATGTAGGCAGCACCGTAGGCCTCCAGTGCCCAGACTTCCATTTCGCCGAATCGCTGCCCACCAAACTGGGCCTTTCCGCCCAATGGCTGCTGTGTAACCAGCGAGTAGGGTCCAATTGAGCGAGCATGGATCTTGTCGCTGACGAGGTGAGAGAGTTTCAGCATATATATCTCGCCCACCATCACTTCCTTGTCGAATGGTTCACCAGTCTTGCCATCATAAAGAACCGTCTTACCCGACTCGGGTAGTCCGGCCTTTTTCAAGGCAGCCCGAATATCATCCTGAGACCCCCCGTCAAACACAGGGGTAGCCACATTGATACCCAGCTTCCTTGCAGCCCAACCCATGTGGGTTTCCAGGATCTGTCCCAGATTCATCCTGGAAGGAACTCCCAATGGATTCAGAACCAGATCGATTGGAGTTCCATCCGGCAGATAAGGCATATCCTCCTCTGGTACGATGATGGACACCACACCCTTGTTGCCGTGGCGTCCGGCCATCTTGTCACCCACCATCAGTTTTCGTTTTCTGGCGATATACACTTTAACGAGCTGTACGATTCCTGGTGGCAATTCGTCGCCACGTGCCACTTTCTCCAGCTCTCTTTCCAGCGATTCATCCGCCTGGCGAGCGAGCTGATCAGACAGTTCGATGATGCGTTCCACTTTCCGACTCACGGTGGGGTTATCTGTCCACACCTCATCCGCTCGAACCACATCCAGATCCAGCTTCTCGGCAAGTTTCTCATCAAACACCTTCCCGGAACGGGCAAAGACCGTACCGTCTTCGGTGTTGCGCAATAATTCTAGCTTCTTGCCCATCAGCAGATCGGCGACTTGCTCATCCCTGCTTTCTTTAACTGCACGAATCTTTTCGGACATCTGCTTCTTGACCTCTGCCGTCTTTTCTTTGTCGGCCTTCCGAGTCTTTTCGTCTCGTTCTTTCCGTGAAAACACCTTCCGGTCCATCACCACGCCGTCCATCCCAGGAGGTGCCTTCAAGGACGCATCCCGGACATCTCCGGCCTTTTCACCAAAGATCGCTCGCAAGAGACGCTCTTCAGGGGAAAGTTCTGTTTCCCCTTTTGGTGTCACTTTGCCCACCAGGATATCCCCGGAGCGAACCTCAGCGCCCACACGAATAATTCCGTGCTCGTCCAGATTGCGCACTGCCTGCTCGCTTACATTGGGGATTTCACGGGTGATCTCCTCCGCACCTCTCTTGGTGTCCCTGACCTGGAGATCGAATTCTTCGATGGTAATGGATGTGAAGATGTCCTGCTTGATCAGGCGTTCTGAGACAATGATTGCGTCCTCAAAATTGTAACCGTTCCAGGACAGGAAGGCACAAAGCACGTTTGACCCGAGCGCGAGGTCTCCCCGGTCGGTCGCACATCCATCTGCCAGGAGGTCTCCTGGCTCTACTCTGTCACCTGTCCTGACGATCGCTTTCTGATTGATGCAGAAATCCTGGTTGGACCGTTTGAACTTGGTCAGTCTGTAAACGTCTTCATCGAACAGGTCTGTCAATTCCGTTGATCGCGCCCTCTTGCGCTTCACAATAATGCGATCTGCGCTGACATACGTAACGATGCCTGCATTCCGGGCCGTCAGAACCGCTTTTGAGTCCACGGCTACTTTATGCTCCATTCCCGTACCAACCAGCGGTGCCTCCGTCTTGAGAAGAGGGACCGCCTGACGCTGCATGTTCGAACCCATCAGAGCCCTGTTGGCATCGTCGTGCTCGAGAAATGGGATAAGTGAGGCCGCCGTGCTGACCAGCTGACACGGCGATACATCCATATAATTGACCTCAGACGGATCGACAACAGGAAAATCTCCGCGCCTTCTCGCCTGAACAGTATCTTGCTCAAATCTTCCGTTCTTGTCGATCGTGGCATTGGCCTGTGCAATTGTATGCTTGTCTTCCTCATCGGCCGAGAGATAGACGATTTTTTCCCCAACCTTGCCATTTTCAACCACGCGATACGGGGTTTCCAGAAATCCCAGAGGATTGATGATGGCATAGGTGGCAATATTTGCGATAAGACCGATATTGGGTCCCTCGGGTGTCTCGATCGGGCATATTCGGCCATAGTGTGTATGATGAACGTCTCGCACTTCGAACCCTGCACGGTCTCGAGTAAGTCCTCCTGGTCCCAGTGCAGACAGGCGTCTCTTATGGGACAGCTCATCCAGCGGATTCGTCTGTTGCAGAAACTGGGAAAGTTGACTGCTGCCGAAGAATGCCTGAACCACCGTAGAGACTGTCCGTGCGTTCACCAGGTCGTGAGGTGTGATCTGCTCGGCGTCTCGAAGGCTCATACGTTCCCGAATGGTTCGCGACATTCTTGCAAGACCAATTGAGAACTGATTTCCCAATAACTCCCCAACCGTTCGAATCCTCCTGTTCCCAAGGTGATCGATATCATCTGTAAACCCTTCACCTTTGAACAAAGAAAGGATATACCGAATAACCTTCAGGAAATCTTCGATTGAAAGAATTGTGAACTCCAGCGGAATTTCCATATCGAGACGCTGGTTGAGCCGGTACCTGCCTACCTCGCCCAGGTGGTATCTCTTCGGGCTAAAAAAGTGTCTCTCTAGAAGACCCCGAGCTGTCTCGATATTTGGGGGATCGCCGGGGCGAAGCAAATTGTAAATTCTGGACAACGCTTCTTCCTCGTTGTCACAGGGATCTTTCTGAAGGGTATTGGTGATGACTTCGCCATCGTTTTCCGCAGAAACATCAAGCACACTGATTCGATTTGTCCTGTTTGACTTCAGAAGTGGCAGATGCTCTTCCGTAATGGTCTGCAGGGCCTCGATTATGACCTCGCCGGTTTTCTTGTTTACAACATCCTCCATTGAAACCCGGCCGACCAGTTCCTCACTAAGCTTTTCAATTGTGTCATCGTGGAAGATACTCAGAATCTCTTCGTTCTTGCTGAACCCCAATGCGCGCAAGAATGTAGTTACGGGAAGCTTGCGCTTACGATCGATATGGACATACATAATATCATTGATGTCCAGGCTGAACTCAAGCCAGGCACCCTTATATGGGATTATGCGAGCAGAATAGAGTCGTTTGCCATTAGGGTGAATGGTTTCATCAAAGAACACACCCGGTGAGCGGTGCAGCTGGCTGACGATCACCCGCTCGGATCCATTAATAATGAAGGTGCCCTCACTCGTCATCAATGGCAACTCGCCTAAAAAGACGGTCTGTTCGACTATGTCTTTTATCCGGTTTTCTTCACCATCCTGCTTTTCACGGGCAATGAGTCGGAGTGTCGCCCGCAGGGGCGCGGCGTAAGTTGTGCCGCGTTCGTGGCATTCATCGACTTCGTACTTTGGTGTCCCAATTGCATAATCAACGAACTCGAGCGAAAAGAGATCGTGAACATCGGAAATTGGAAAAATACTATTAAAAACTGCCTGGAGTCCCTTTTTCTCTCGGTCACCAGGCAATTTGTCCTTCTGCAGGAACCCATTGTAGGAATCGATCTGAATATCCAGCAGATTGGGCATTTCTAATGCCGAAGCAATCTTACCGTAGGAGAACCTCTCAATAAGCTGTTTTTCTGCCAAAGCGATCACGCTCCTGTGGTGAAATCGGCTGAAGGTTGGATCACGAGATGTTGTTGGCGCCCGTAAGTGCTACTTGATCTCTACAACTGCTCCAACTTCCTCCAGCTCTCCCTTAATCTGATCGGCCTCTTCCTTCGACACTCCTTCTTTTACATTGTTCGGAGCGCCATCCACAAGGGCCTTTGCCTCTTTAAGACCCAAACTTGTGATCGAACGAACAACCTTGATCACCTGAATTTTTTTGTCTCCAGCAGCTGAAAGAACTACGTCGAATTCGCTCTGCTCTTCCGCTTCAGCTTCTGCCGGTGCCGCACCGGCAGGTGCTGCCACCATCGCTGCTTGTGCGCTAACACCAAACTTTTCCTCGAGCGCCTTCACCAACTCTGCCAACTCAAGCACAGAAAGCTTCTCGATCTCTCCGATGATCTCTTCGACTGCCATGTTTTCCTCCGTCCAGGCTCGATTGTTTTGGTGGATAAATCAGGAATTTTCGGTGGGAGCATCTTCACTGCCACCTTCCCCTTTTTTTTCTGCGACTGCACTGAGAACCAACACCAGGTTCTGCAAGATACCGTTAAGACACGATACAAGCCCGCTGATCGGTGCTTGTATCATACCAACCACCTGACCGAGAAGCACCTCTCTTGGCGGAAGTTTGGCCAACGCTTGCAGCCTTTCTTCCAGATATACCTGACCGTCGAGGTACCCGACTTTAATTACTGGTAGGTCGTTATTGTCTTTTGCAAAATCAGCTAAAACCCGCACCGGGGCCATCGGGTCCGTCTCTGAACTCACCAGGCCCGTGGGCCCCCCGAACATGCCTTCAAGTCCTTCAATTCCGGCCTCTTTAGCTGCCCTCAGAGCAAGTCGATTTTTGACCACACGGTAGGAGACTTGCTCTGCTCTTAGTTTTTGGCGCAGTTCTGTGAACGTGGGCACATCCAAACCCGTAAAATCAGTGAGGTAAATTCCCTGAGACTTGCTCATGACCTCAACCAGATCTTCTACGGCAGCTATCTTTTCTGCAGTTGGCATTCGCTTCCTTCTTTCTTCAAATTCCGCTCGAAAACCGCTTATCCGCCAAGACTGGATCTTTCGATGCGTACTCCGGGCCCCATCGTGCTGGACAGGGTTACCGACCTCAAATATTGTCCCTTTGCCGCCGTAGGCTTTGCACGGATCACGGAATCTATCAATGCCCGGGCATTCTCGGTGAGGCAGTCGGGTTCGAAAGAGAGCTTTCCAACAGGTGCGTGTACATTTCCCTGTCTGTCTACTCTGTATTCAATACGTCCGGCCTTAGCTTCTTCGACTGCTTTTCCTACATCTTGCGTTACAGTAGCGCTCTTGGGATTTGGCATAAGACCTCTTGGCCCCAGTACGCGACCCAGGCGACCCACACTTCCCATCATATCAGGTGTAGATATGGCCACATCGAAATCCGTCCAGCCACCATTGACCTTTTCCACAAGATCGTCGGCACCCACAACATCTGCCCCTGCCGCTTCGGCCGCTGCAGCCTGGTCGCCTTTGGCAAATACCGCAATTCGAACTGATCTGCCCAGACCGTGCGGGAGCACAACTGTACCGCGCACTAACTGATCCGCATGCCGAGGGTCCACACCCAAGCGCATGTTCACTTCGACAGTTTCGTCAAACTTCCGATGAGGCATCTTTTTGACCAGCGAAATTGCCTCTTCGAGTACATAATGGGTGCGCCGGTCAAAGCTTCCCATTGCCTCGTCGTAAATTTTGCCACTTTTACCCATTTCGTCCTCCGACGTTCAAAGCATCAGCCGTCTACGGTAATTCCGGCGCTTCTTGCGGTACCTTCAATCATCAGCATCGCCGTGTCGATAGTGGCGGCATTCAGGTCCACCATTTTCATTTCTGCGATTTCCCGAACTTGATCCCGCGTCACACTTCCTACTTTCTCTCTGTTGGACTCGGGAGATCCTTTTTCCAATCCTGCCGCCCGCTTAAGCAGGACAGCTGCAGGAGGGCTCTTGAGTACGAATGTGAAGCTCCTGTCCACAAATACGGTGATCACCGCAGGAATAATCAGTCCCTGCCTGTCCTGGGTTTGAGCATTGAACGCTTTGCAGAACTCCATGATATTGACCCCGTGCTGTCCAAGAGCAGGTCCAACCGGTGGTGTGGGGGTTGCCTGCCCCGCCGGGATCTGAAGCTTGATCGTTGTCATCACCTTCTTTGCCATGGATCATCACCTCTAATAATTGGGTTCAGGTCTAACTTGCCTCTACCGCCTCTTCGACCTGAAGAACATCGAGTTCTACGGGCGTGTTTCGGCCAAATATGCTTACCATCACCTTAATTTTACTCTTTTCAGGATTCAAATCATCCACCATACCTACAAAATCGCTGAATGGACCATCGATAACCTTTACGCGATCACCAATCTGGTAGGGGATTTCCTGTTTGTCCTGAATCTGCTTCCGATCAATCTGACCGAGCACGCGTTCCACCTCGTCTTCACGAAGCGGCTGTGGACGCTTTCCTGGGCCTACAAAGCTGGTCACACCGGGCACACTGGTTACAAAGTGAAGCGTTTCCTTGTCCATTTCCATTTCTACAAGAATATAACTCGGCAAAAATTTCTTGAGAGAGGTGGTCTTGCGCCCGTCCTTCATCTCTACCACTTCCTCGGTAGGGACCACAACGCTCCCAATTCTATCACTGAATCCTGAACCCTCTGTGGCATTTTCCAGGTAGGTTCGAACTTTATTTTCGTGTCCCGAGTAGGTATGAACCGCATACCACTTCATCGCCATGGCTGGATGGCCCCTTTGTTAGGATGGATCGTCATTTTAGTTCAGAATCAAATCCATGATTCTGGACAACAGGAAATCCGCCATGAATATAAAGACCGCGAGAGCCAGCGAAACCACCAGCACAATGGTTGTGGATGCAGAAAGTTCGTCTCTGGTTGGCCAGGTGACTTTATTCATCTCAAGCTTGACATCTTTGACGAATTGAGAAATTTTACCGATCATTTTGGGTAAGATAATCCTGAATAAAGTCTGCCAGATTTTATTGGATTTCACACGTACAACTGGCGCATTGCGAATCCGGGAACGAAATCAAGGAAGGTGGCAGGCCAGGCAGGAATCGAACCCGCAACCACCGGTTTTGGAGACCGGTGCTCTGCCAATTGAGCTACTGGCCTAACCATTTGGATATCCGAAAAGTAACATGAATTATTAAGGAATGACTATCGGGACTCTTTGTGCGACGTGTGCTTCCTGCAGAATTTGCAGTATTTCTTGAACTCTACACGATCCGGATGTAAACGTCTGTTCTTGTCAGTTGAGTAATTCCTGCGAGAACAGTCGCCACAAGCCAGTGTAATCAAATCCCTAGGCATATCAGATTTCCCTGAAGTATCTTGCTGATCCTGAGAAAATGGAGCCCACGACCGGACTTGAACCGGTGACCTCCTCCTTACCAAGGAGGTGCTCTACCGACTGAGCTACATGGGCTTGGTCGAATTTCCTAAAATGAAATGTTTGGAGCGGGAAACGGGACTCGAACCCGCGACATTCAGCTTGGAAGGCTGACGCTCTAGCCAACTGAGCTATTCCCGCCTATAAGCACATAAAAAACATCCCTTTAGGGCAATAAGCAACCTTGGTTTTACCCCGGGAACATTCGAGACTTAGTAACTTATAGAATATGTCCAATAAAGTCAAGGATTTTTAAACCATTCGGTCTCAGTGAATGCGTAAGCATAAACAGGAGAGAAACGAAAAAAAACCCTCCTGGAAGGGTTTCGTAAAAGCTCACTCTAAATTTATGGTGGGGAGGGGCGGATTCGAACCACCGAAGGCATAAGCCAACAGATTTACAGTCTGCCCCATTTGGCCGCTTTGGTACCTCCCCACCTCTAGCATCTGAAGAAAAAATTATACAGAAAGCCACCCTAATTGTCAAGAAATTTGTATGACTCGTCTCGGCAATCAAGAATCATCCCGGTGCGTGACGCTCGCTCAATTCGAGATTGACAAGCTGGCGTCGAAATGTTAATTTTGGGCCCTACACAATTTTTCCTGATTCCGGATCCTGAGCTCTGCTTGTCATAAAACAGATTCTTCCCGAAAGGAGTTTCCTGGCATGACCGAACCGATTCAAAACTATGCACGCATAGGACTCGTACATTTCATGGCCTACAAGTCCTGCATCGGTGGAGAGGGTCCAATCATCGAGACCCTTGAAAAAATCGCCCGCGACAGCTACTTCCAGGTAGTAGAAGTGACGCATATGAAGGATGCAAAAGTGCGCGCAGAGGCGGCAAAACTCTTGAAATCTGCCCACATTGATGTCGCTTTCGGCGCACAGCCAATTCTACTAGTCGGGAAACTTGATATCAATTCCACGGATGAGACACACCGAACGAAGGCCATTGAGGCAGTGAAAAAGGGCATTGACCAGGCAGAGGAACTGGGTGCACCTGGAATCGCACTCCTGTCCGGCCCGGACCCGGGGGCAGACACGCGTGATGAGGCCGTGAATCTTCTGGTGGATTCATTGAAGAACCTTTGCGAATACTCCTCCTCAAAGGCAATGAGTGTGGCGCTTGAAACCTTTGATCGGGTTCCTTATGGTAAAAACTGTTTGGTTGGGCCAAACGCTCTTGCGGTGTCGGTCTCATCAAGAGTCAGGCAGGAATTTCCTAACTTTGGCTTAATGCTTGACTTAAGTCATTTTCCTTTGCAGGGAGAATCAACGGCCTATGCCCTGGCAACAGCAGGCGAGCATCTGGTGCACGCGCATATTGGCAACTGCGTTATGAGCAATCCTGAGCACCCTGCCTATGGCGACAACCACCCAAGATTCGGGTGTGACTATGGCGAAAATGATGTAGCTGAATGTGTTGAATTCCTCACCGAACTCCTGGACATGGGGTTTCTCGATCCCGTCAAGAGACCTGTTTTGAGTTTCGAAGTTTCACCCATGGAGGGTGAATCCCCGGAAATTGTAATCGCCAATGCCAAGCGGGTTCTGGACGAGGCCTGGGCCCAGGTCTGAGCCAGAATTCACAGATTTCCTTGAAGGGCTGGGTCTGAAGGTATGACCCGGCCTTTTTCAATTCCTGATGAAGTAAACTTACTGTAAGGACACATCGCATGATCCGTTCCAGGCGGACACTGCAGGTCACGATTTCCGCTGCCCTCTCGGCCGGCGTAATCGCATTGGGATCACTCACTGGAATGCAGGCTATTCACTCCTTCAGATCCACGCTAGAAAGAAAAATGGCCGAAGACAGCGAAATCATCGGCGAAAACCTGCGGATCCTGACCAAGCAAGTGACTCGCGAATACAACGACCGAGGAGCGGCGCTAGCCAGAATTCAAGAAATTCTCGAAGTTCTGGAACGCAAGAATTGGATCGGATTTGCGTGCGTCCTTGATGATACAGGAAAAATTCTCGCCCACCCCAAGCGGGAATATATAGACATGCAAGTACCACTCGGTACCTACGAGAGGACTGAAATTCTTGGGTCCAGGGCCCCGCCGATCGGAACAATGCAAGACCGTACGGACGCGGAAGGAACAGAAATTTACAGAACCTCCGCAGACATCATCGCCGTGCAGTGGATCCCCCAGATGATGACCTACCTGTGTGTGCATCAATCCGTGGCGCCACTGGCCAATAAGATAGAAGAATTGACCGCATCGTTAATGAAGATAGGTTTGGCTTTCGTGGTCCTTATCGCTGCTGGTTCGTGGGTAACCACTGGTAGAATCATTTCCAGATATGAAACCGAGCTTTCAGAATCTGAACGACGGAACCGGACGCTCATCGAAAACAGCCTGCCAATTCTGGTAGTCGATACAAATGGGATCATTTTGGAGGCGAATCCTGAGGCGGCGCGTCTATTTGAGTCATCCGAACTGGTAAATACCCAAATTGAGGTCTTCCTGCCCACCGAATCGGCAGTCTCTGTTGCACAGATCCGGAGATTGGTGACTACGGATGGTGATCTGGAGCATAACGACATCGATATGCTATCTGCAGGAGGAAGGTCCCTCGTCGTAGATCTGCGGGCCTGCACCATCGACTACGCCAAACAGGAAGCTGTCTACTTTCTTCTTCGAGATGTTGCAGAGCGGCGGAGGGTAAGAGAGGAGATCCTGGAAGCCAATCGACAGCTGCGCAAACTGGACCAACTGAAAACTGATTTCCTGAACATGGTTTCACACGAACTACGGACACCGCTCACTTCGATCAAATGGTCGACAGAATCGCTGGCCGAGCTACTCTCACAAGAAACCAGCCCACAAATTGAAAAACTCTTGGGCATCATCAGAGATGACAACCGCCGACTGACCGACCTGATCGAACAGCTATTGAACTTTTCCAGACTGGACGCAGGTGAATTAAAACCTCACTTCAAGTCCACTCGGATCGCACCTATCCTTCGGGCAGTTGTCGAGGAAGTCGCCCCGATTGCAATGAAGAAGGATATCCTGCTTGCAGCGACACTCCCGCCTTTGGATTTGGAGCTTTTCGCAGACGGAGATCAGATGCGTCAGGTGGCCGTCAACATCCTGGACAATGCCATCAAATATACGCCTGTAGGTGGAAAAATTGATCTGACTTGGAAATTGGTTGACGACTTTATGCAGATTGAAGTGGCTGACAATGGTATCGGGATTCCTGAGGACGACCTGCCACAAATTTTTGAGAAATTTTTTCGAGCAGACCAGCCCGCAGGACGGCAAGAAAGAGGTACGGGTCTGGGATTGGCCATTGTCCGGGGAATTGTGGAAGCGCACAAGGGCAAGATTGCGGTTCACAGCAAAGTTGGAAAGGGAACGACTGTTCAGGTCCAGATTCCATTGGAGGCCGAATAGCCCGTCCTCCCGTGTGCCGATCTAGCTATAGAAATCCCTCCAGATGTCGATAAGTAGAACATGAGATAAAACTCATCTTATTGTATTTTTATCGGTTACACGGAGCCCGCAAAATGAGATTCTTCCCCGCCCTTTTTCTATCAGTGCTCTTCTTCCTTACCGGGTGCACAAACCGTTTCCAATACATGGCATATCCACCCGCTGACAGTTCGGCCTTAACTCCACAGCAGCTTCTGGCATTCGCCTACGATCACTATAAACTTGGGGATGAAGTACGGGCGCTCCATTTCGTGTACAAAGCTGCAACGGGCGACCCTTCGGATTTGCGACCTCCACTTCTGATGGGCTTGATCTATGATTTGGATTTTGATCGTCCGGACCTGGCCGTTCCTGAATATGAAAAGGTGCTTCCCCTTAGGGCGTGGAGCGACCTCCCAACACGTCTGACCCAAAGACTTGTTCATCTTCGCCGGCGAAGTGAATATGACCGACTTTCTGACCTGGCCCGATCAAGGCAAGATCTCCCGACTTCCTCCTACCAGCTTGCTTTTCTCCAATTCGAATCCGTTGGCCCCAGGACAGCACCAAAGGGCATGGCGTTGGGCCTTTCCGATCTGGTGATTCATGGGTTGAAGGAATTTTCGGATACGCTCTACGATGACGCTCTGGACTTGCATATTCTGCAACGTGCGTATCTGGAAAATACACCTGAGCGTGTAAATGCAGAATTTGCAACATGGAATGGGGCGAACCGAACGTTCACAGGAACACTCACAGATCTTGGAATGGGCAGGTTGCAGATCACCCTTCAGGTTTTGGGTCCCGATGGCAGGATCCTCCACAAATCTCCTGCAATCAGAGGTCACGCAGACGATCTGCTTCTCCTCTATCGCCATCTGGTGAACGAAGCAGCAATCCTACTGGATCTTAAATTACCACCTGCAGGTCTCCACTCACCCATATCAAATGCCCTGGCAATGATTATTCATGCCCAGGCCCTGGAGTTGTGCCTCGACAACCAGACCGAATCTGCAAGTCTTTTCCTTACCCGGGCCCTTGAATCAGCACCAGCTTCCAGCCTGATCGACAGAACCAAAAATTGGATTGACCAGGATCTTGCCGGGAGAAAAGCAAAGCACGCGCTCGTATCCAGCTACCAGAGAATTATGGAACAATCCCTCAGACTTGCACAAAGCCCATAGGCCGCAGCCTGTATTGCCTAAAAAAAAACCCTCCGTTTGGAGGGTTTTTTTTGTCTTCCATTAACGGGCTAACCTTCGTCGGATGGATACACAGCCTGGGGTTTGGCGCCGATCAATTTCCCAAAGATGAGTCCGAAGATCATCATAAGGAAAAAAAGTGCAATGGAAACAAGAACCAGACCAATATAAGGAACGGCACCAAGCACAAGATTCACCAATAAGGACAGGGCATAAAACGCAACACACGCCTGGATGTAATTGCCCCGTATCAATCTTTTGACATCCATCCCGAATAAACCCGGATGAAACGCTGCAAAGATTCGCCCGGTTTCCGCGAACCGCGCAAATGCGATAGGGAAGCACGCATACAGTAGGACACTGACAATCATCATAAGGAACAGTGCACTTCCCAATTGACCAGCATCCTCACCTGAAGGAGATATGCCCAAAACCGAAATCAATATCGTAACCGCGACTCCCGCGAGAAGGATATACCCCAATACGATGAGAAACAGCCAGAAACCGCCCAGCATGAAAGCTTGCCAGTGTTTCCACTCGGGTAGTTCCTTTATTTCCTTACCGTTGAGTGCGTCCACGAAAAGGCGAAAGACGAACCCCCATCCGGCAAGCATGGGAAGGATACCCGTGATGATTACCAAAGGAATCAATAGTGTGGGGAGTTCGACAGAAAGCAGAATGCTCAGCGCGAGAGTTGGTGCGAAAAGCATCAACCCGCCTACGGGTATCTTTCGCGACCATTCAGGATCCCTGAAGAGCATTTTGAATGTGGTCACCAGCATTAAACCAAACATTTCATATCCCCATATGCTATTGAATATTTCTGACCGCCAGACCTAGATGTTCCGCAACGCCTCTTCGACATCGTTGATCAGATCCTCCTCCTCCTCGATCCCGACAGCATACCGCACCAACTCATCCGCGATGCCAATGGCGAGGCGATCCTCTCTCGCCAATTCGTAATAGGAAATAGTTGAGGGATGAGACACGATGCTTTCAACACCACCCAGGCTGGCGCCGATGCAAGGTATCCGGAGCGCATTGAGGAATCGCCTGGTCCCCTCCAGATCCGTATCCAGATCGAAGCTGACCACACCACCAAATCCTGCCATTTGCTCCTTGGCAACCTTGTGATGCGGGTGAGATTCCAGTCCGGGATAATACACCTTTTTCACCTTCGGTTGTCCCTCCAAAAATCGGGCAAGTGCAAGTGATGATTGATTCTGGCGTGCCATCCTGAGCGGAAAAGTCTTCATTCCTCTGATGAGGAGATAGGCGCAATGAGGATCCACCACTCCCCCAAGAATCCCTCTGTAGTCTCGGATGGCCGAAACCAATGACTGAGAACCCGCAATTGCGCCGGCAATCAGATCATTGTGGCCGCCAAGATACTTGGTAGCGCTGTGTATTACGATATCCACCCCGAAATCGAGTGGCCTCTGGTTAAATGGGGTCGCAAATGTGCTGTCGATTATTACTTTGATCCGGTGTGATTTTGCAATGGAGACCACCTTGTCCAGATCCATCACATTGAGATGAGGGTTGGTGGGTGACTCGGCAATGATCACACGCGTTTTCTCTCCGATCGCCTCTTCGAGTGCTTCATAATCGCCGGCATGGACAAATGTGGTTTCGATATCGAATTTCCGCAGAACCATATTACAAAACTGTGCGGTCTTGCGATAGCAGTCATCCATTATCACGGCGTGTTGGCCAGACGAGAGCATACCCAGGATGGTCGTGGTAACGGCACTCATGCCCGAGGCAAACAGGATAGCCGCCTCCGCACCCTCCAGCTTGGCTATCTTGCCTTCAGCGATATGCTGGGTAGGATTCCCATATCGGCCGTAGTCTATCCGCGTCTCCTTGCCGGACACGAAGTTGTCGACCGACTCCATGCTCTCGAACACATAGGTGGAAGTCTGTGCGATAGGCACAGTTAGTGCATGTCCCCAGTGACCACCTTCCTCCGCGGCGTGAACCGCCTCAGTTGAGTTACACACACGCCTGGTTCGTTGTCCGTTATCCATAGCCTTACCTCCAATACAACCCACAAAAAACAACCGGAAGCCAAAAAGTTCCGGTTGTCATCCTCTACTCAAATTCAGCAGACGGACCTGTGAACCAGCTTTTTAGCGACTTTTTTATAGTGGCCGCAATATGCCTCAAATCACCACTATTTTGTGTCCAACAGAATGTAATAAAAGTCCTCCATGCTGTCAACCTTCACGCCGGTTCAGTGCAGCGAACAATGTGTCGCGTACCGATCCGTAATCTGCCGCAAGTTCCACAGGCATATTCGGCACTGTAGGTTGTACACCGAATTCTGAAAGTTCAGATCGATGATAGTTCACCTTAAACTCTGTGAACTTGAGTCCGTGTGCAGTCGAGATCACCACAACGCGGTCATCACGCTTGATCTCCCCCCGCTCAACCAGCTTGAACAGGGCTGCAAATGCCACTCCCGTATGGGGACATGTGAACAAACCTGTTCGATCTGCACGCGCAGCAGCATCCGAAAGTTCCTGTTCAGACGCCTCTTCTACTATGCCTCCAAAAACCTTCAGGACACTGACGGCCTTCTCATAACTGACAGGATCACCAATCTGAATGGCGTTTGCGAGTGTCTCCTCTGCTCGTACCGGCTCAAATTTGTCGAATGAGACCTGGTAGCTCCTGTAGAGCGGATTTGCCCTGGCCGATTGACCAACAAGAATCCTCGGAAGACGGTCCACAATTCCCATCTCCTTCAACTCCAGAAATCCTTTTCCCAACGCGCTCACATTTCCCAAATTACCACCAGGAATCACCACCCAGTCCGGCACTTCCCAATCGAACTGTTGCAACAGTTCAACACTGATCGTTTTCTGGCCTTCCACACGCAAGGAATTCATTGAGTTCGCAAGGTAGATGTTCTCTTTGGTGCATAATTCCTGCACCAGCTTCATACACCCATCGAAATCGGTATTCAGACTCAGGACCAGCGCCCCATTGGCCATGGGCTGTACCAACTGTGCAGTCGAGACCTTGTCTCTTGGAAGAAACACCACCGCCTGCATACCCGCCGCCGCACAATATGCGGCCAGTGCCGCGGATGTATCACCAGTGGAAGCACAGGCGACCGCGGGAATGTTTTGTCCCTCGACAACCATCTGTTTTACCATGGACACCAGAACTGTCATCCCCAGATCCTTGAAAGAACCTGTATGGCTGTTACCACATTGTTTCACCCACAAATCTTGAACACCGATTTCATCCCCGAGCCGCTCTGCCCAGAAGAGATTGCTTCCGCCTTCGTACATCGATACCACATTCGCCTCGTCGACTTCGGGGCATACCATTTCCTTCTTACCCCAGACGGAACTGCCAAAGGGCCACTCGGTTGTCATGTAGCGCCCATCGAATAATTGACGCCATTCTTCACCGGAGCGCCGTTTTAATTCCGTCATGTCGTGTCTGACCTCGAGCAAACCGCCACAGTCTGGACACGCGTAAATAATCTGTGTCAGAGGGTATTTGGTCCGACACCCTCGAAAACATTGAAACCAGGCATGATAAGGCATTTCTAGAACTTTCGGGTTTGAAGAAGCAGAAAGTTAAAACGTTAATTCGAAGATAGGATGGTAAACAGGAGCTGACAAGAGAAAAGCGGAATCAGGGTGTGATCTGTGAATAGAAAACTGTTTGGGCGATCGCAACCAAACAGATTCGGTGTGGCAATTCCTTCCAGACTAAATCGCCTCCAGTCCACCCAAAGGCACCCACCCCCCAACTCCGTTCGACAACCGTATCAACATCCATCCCTCTTCTACACGTTGAATCGACACCTTTGTGCCTTCGTGGATTTCGAAAACCTGAAGAAAATCTTCCCCCGGCCCACTCCTGCCCATGAGCGCATCTGGCAGGACAACGGCATGAGAGTTCGAGGTTCGTGCGCCAATCCTGTTTGCCAAGAGAAGTGTTGTACCACCAAACCCCAGTCCCAACAAAGAAACAAGGCAAATCCACAGAACCCGTCTCGAATCAAACCAGATGAGGCAGGTGCCCGCACCAATGAGGAGAAACAAGAAAAGACTGTCCAGAATTGTCAATCGGTGCTCAGTCAGACTCCCATATAGCGAGTCCACTGCGCGCAACAAAAGACCAACCTCACCCTCTGGATCTCTGTCCTTCTTCACAGCATTGGCGAATAGGAGATTCGCCTTGATATCCTCGTCACCGGGCAGCAGCTGTTGTGCTCTTTCGTAGGCGATTATGGCTCTACCCAGTTTACCGGACTTGTAATAGGCGTTTCCAAGATTATAATAAAGGTGTCCATTCGCCACGCCCGTGGCCAGAACCTTGTTGTACTCCAGAATCGCGTCCCTGTAATTCCCTTTGCGGTAAAGCATATTGCCGCGATTGTATCCGGCAGCAGCATCCGGACCCACTGCGTATAACCCGGAAGTCGAAACCAATTGAAATACACATAATTGAATAATTATATATCTGCTCAAGCGCATCGGTTCAAACTCCTAAATCATCGAGTCGAGGGCTGAAATCAGCTTCTCGGCCTGGCTATAGTCTTTTGCCCGAACTTCACTTGTTGCTGACCCCGGGGCGAATCTGGCATAGTCGCATTGTTCGAGCAGACCCCTCACCTCCTCCACCATCTCCTTCTGGACATCTTTATCTAAAAGCAATGCGCGCGCAGAATCAGGAGTAATCGCGGCGGTTGGGACATTCAGCCTGTCTGCAAGGAACTGAGAGAGGGCATCATTCAATTCTGAATACAATTCTCCACCAACTGTTTCTCCAAGAAGCTGATTAGCCTTCGTCAGTCTTTTTCGGGCTTCCCCGGTCGACCTTCGTCTTCGCGCGTATGCGACATCATGGCTCATCCTGTTCCGATGCCTTTTATAGAGCACGACACCCGCAAAACCCAGGATCGGAACGATATTCAGGGCGAGAAACTTCCAGTCCTCTAGAAGGCGCACGCCGTGATCATCCAGGTGACTCAGGTCCGGCTTCAGATACCTGATATCTTGGCCGAGCACCTGTATTTCATTCCTTGTGAGCGCTGTACCACCTGCTGCAGGAAGATGCTTATCGCCGGCACCGACATTGAGTCTCACCGGATCTGTCCGGGCTGTACGGTACTGTTTCTCTACCGGGTCGAAATACGGCATTGAAAATGAGGGAATTTCCAGGGTGCCCGCTTCCTGAGGAATGATGACATACTCGAAGGTTTTGCGTCCCCCAATCCGCGTCCCTTGCTTCTCGACCTGCACAGTCTCTTTGGGGTCATATATTTTGAACATTCGTCCGGACTCATATTTCGGTCGAGGTATTGCGCTGAGATTTCCGCTTCCCGAAACCACCAGCTTCAACGAGACGGGCTCTCCCACAACAGTGCTGGTGGGTGATACCAGGACCGAAATTTTATACTTCCCGACCGCGCCTTCGAACCCCGGCGGCGCACCATCAGGCAGCGGGAGGACTTCGAGCTCCACATCATTTGAGCGCAACCGTACTTTCTGGGTTCTGCCTCCTGCGCCACCACGAAAGAGGTCTTCAAACCCGAATGCATCAAATCTTCTCTGTTGAGCCCTTGTGTCTGGCACGTCACAGATCAATTCCAACTGCTCCAATTGATGTTTGCCGCTGGTTGTGGGAAAAAGAGCTGTGACCTTTAATGGAGCTCGGTGGTACTCCTTACCATCGAGCATTTCCCGCTTGAAGTTGAGTCGCTGCGTATCGAAAAGAGGTTCTGACCAAAATCCTGTGTAAGTGGGAATATTCGCATAGTTGACATTATTGATGTTCTGCCTGGTAAAGAGATTGTAGGAAAGTGTTACTTGCTCACCTACGTATACCCGCTTCTTATCCGGCAGGGCGCTCACGAAAAGCGCTTCCTGAATTTGTTTCAGACCCGGATTGCCAGAGCCAGGGATGTCTGGAGCACTGCCCGCACCGGACCCGCGTTGGACTTTGCCAACGTCGACCCTTATCTTGTTCGATTCGTAGCTCTTGCCCTTGTGATCCATACGTAAAGGTCCAAGGACAAAGGAACCGGCACGAGTCGCCCGTACGGAATAATTGAGCCGAGTCGTAACGGAGGTTGTGACCGACCCGTTGACAATATTCATTGCGTTGGAGGTCGATGAAGAACTACCGGTTACTTCGATTCCCTCAGGAAGCGTCAACTTTGGAGTTTGGCCGAAAGAAAGCCCGCCAGATTTTGTCGAAACCAGGACAGTCATGTTGAAGTCATCTCCCACAACCAACTGGGTTCGATCAACAGAAAGCTGAATCTCGAACTCGTCCACAACAGCAAATACTGACTCAGAGGCTAGCAGAACCACTGTAAGTAAAAAGACGATTGAGCGCCCGATCAATGACATACCAAAACATCTTTTGGACATTACCACTCGTTACCCCTGTATTTCTTGCCCTTCAAAAGGACTCTTCTTTTTTTCTGGGATTCAATCTCTCCTGCTCGCATCGCATCCAGAAGTCGTTCGGCCTCTTCTTGCGTCAAGCCGCCAGCCTGTTGCCCATCTGAAGGGCCCTGCTCCTGGCCCTGAGGGCTACCATCTCCTCCGTTTGAATTATCCTCCCCCTGTTGCTGTTCTTCTTCCTTATCGTCACCAGACTGACCTTCTCCCTGCTTCTCATTCTCATCGGGATCCTGTTCGCCTTTATCACCGTTCGACTCTGATTCTTCTGACTCTTTTTTGTCTTGTTGTTCTCCTGAAGGTTCTTCATCGCCTTCTTTCTTCTCTCCATCACCGTCTTCCTGGTTTTCCTGCTGCTCTTGTTCTTCTAACTTTTTCAGCGCCAGTTCAAGGTTAATTCTCGCGGCTTCGTCGTTGGGGTTCAACTCGAGTGATCTTTCATATGCCCCTACGGCCTCCTGGAACTTCTGCAGGCGGAAATAAGAATTCCCGCTATTGTAGTGCGATTTTGCTGCAAGCTCCTTGTCACCACTCGTGGCCGCCTTGCTGAATTCCTTCAACGCTTCAGGAAACTGCCCTTTCTTGTATAGTGCGTTCCCGACATTGTAATGCAGTTGAGGCGCATCAGGGGCTTCAGACTGGGCTTCCTGATACCGGTTCAACGCCTCTTCATATTTGCCCTCGTCGAACAGTAGATTTCCTTCGCGGTTTTTCTGCAAGACCGGATCTGCGAATACCCCGCCAAGCATGGGTAGGATACCAAGAACAATGACAAACCGACGCATCATGTGATGCTCTCCTATGCCTGAAAGCGTCCGCGCCATTCACCGATGGTCTTTCTTCGGTCGGACATCAAAGCTTCGATAAAGAAGCAGGCAAATGCGAAAAACAAGGGGTATTGGAAACGATCCTTATATTGAGTGTACTTCTTCGATCCCAGATCTTTCTTTTCCATCTCAGATATCTGTTGAAATACGTATTGGAGTCCTACGCTTCCGCTCTGAGGCCGTACGTAGGCTCCATCAGTCAGTGCGGCGATCTTGGCGAGCGACACCTCATCTAACCGGGTCTTCACGTAATTTCCCTGCCGGTCTTTAAGGTAGTCTACTCTTCCGCCTTTCCGCACGGGAATCAGCTCCCCATCCTGCGTACCCACGCCTACTGCAAATATTCTTACACCTGCGTCCGCCGCCTCTTCTGCTGCCGTCACAGGGTTTTCTGCGTGGTCCTCGCCATCGGTAATCAGAACCAAGACCTTGTACTTGCGTTCTTCAGACCCGAATGCTCTCGTGGCGGTCCGGATGGCTTCAGAGATCGCTGTACCTTTAACAGGAATCGTATCGGTGTCCACGCCATCCAGCAGCAGTTTGGCCGCACCGTAGTCGAGTGTGAGCGGGCATAACGTGAAACTCTTTCCCGCGAAAAGCACCAACCCGATCCGATCGCCCTCCAGAAGATCAATGAACGCCTTGATCTCGAACAATGCCCGGGACATCCTGTTCGGTTTAATATCCTCCGCCAGCATGCTCAGTGACGTGTCCAGAGCGATCATTACATCGACACCCCGTCTGTGCAACAGTTCCATTTTTATGCCGAACTTTGGTTGCGTCAGCGAAAGCACCAGAAAGCACAATCCCGCCACGATCAAAGCAGCTTTCGTACTCTGCCTGACCCAGCTCGTTGCCGATGTTAGCTTCTCCATCAATTCTGGGCTGCCGAAACCCGCCAACGCTCGTCGCCTTTTTCGAAAGGACCACATATAGAAGGCTGCTGCCGCGGGTATCAGGAGCAGGAACCAGAATGCCTGGGGATCGCCGAACCTCATGCGCGCCCTGCTCTCATCTTTTCTATGTTCAAGGATGGGTTCAAGGTATTCTCCTGAATCTCGTGTTGGCCATCAGGATCTCCAAACCCAGCAACAGTAAACCAGGCCATAGAAAATTGGGGAAGAGTTCCGCATAGTTCACATAGTCCCTAGTTTTTATTTCAGTTTGTTCCATTTCTCCAATTTCATCGTAGATTTCGCTCAGCTTCTCATTGCTAGTCGCCCGGTAATATCTTCCGCCGGTCAATTCTGCAACCCGCTTCAGTGTGTCCTCATCGATCTCGACCTTGACCTGGACTTGCCTGGGACCAAAAAAGCCACCGGCCACCTCCTGCGTTATGGTGCCTTCGCTTCCTGCTCCTATGGTATAGATCCGTATACCCAGAGCCTTTGCTGCATTGGCAGCAGTCAAAGGATCGATCTCCCCTTTGTTGTTTACTCCGTCCGTCAGAAGAATTACCACTTTGCTTTTGGCCACCGACGAGCGCAATCGATTCACTGCAGTGGCGATCCCGGTTCCAATTGCCGTGCCGTCCCAGGACTGATCCGCAAGCTGGATCTGATTCAGGAATCCCAGGAAGATCCCGTAGTCGAGTGTGAGTGGACATTGCATGTAGCTCTCACCTGCGAACACAACCAGCCCAAGCCTGTCGTTCGTGCGAGTCTCCACAAACTGTGCGACCACCTCCTTGCTAACCTGGAGTCTGGTCCTGGACGGATCCAGATCTTTGTACTCCATACTTCCGGATACATCAAGGGCGAGCACAATATCGATGCCATCGGTCAGGATCTCTCGGCCCTCACGCCCCGATTGAGGGCGTGCAAGCGCGAGAACCAACAGGACCAACGCCAAACATCTGAGAACGATCAGACTGTGACGAAGTCGAAGGGTAAAGGATGGCCCAATTCTCTTGAGCAGGTACGTGGAGGAAAATCGTATGCTTCCTCGCTTCCGGCGCTCGCGGTAAACATACCGGTAAACCAGGAAGGGGATAAACGCCAGAAGGAGCAGCATGGCGGGATCCTGGAACCGAATCATTTTCCGACCTCATCCAATTGATTCTGCCGACCAGATTCGGAAACATGCTGAATACTTTCATCGATATCCTTGATCAAATTTTCAGCCTTGTAGTATGCCTCAATCGCCATCTCTTCCCTGGGCCTGAACTTGGCAAACTTAACCAGGTCCGCCTCGGAAAGAAAGCGCTCGACCAGAACAACCTGGTCCTCGGTAAGAGCTGTGACGTGCAGGTCTCGAGCGACCTCGAATGTGGTACGCTCCATGGCTTCGACACCGATCCGATCCTCCAGATATCTCCGGGCGAGTTCCGACAGAAGGCTGTAATATCGCTTGTAATCTCCTTTTTCAATCAGTCCCATTCGGGAGATCTTCTTTAATTCCTCCAACCAATCGATTGGTACCGAAGAAAACTCAATGGGTTTCTTCCTTCTGATAACCCGTTTCACAAGATACAATGCCGCAACACAAATGAGAGCTGCCGCCGCCCAGAACCAGTATCCGGACCTGTCCACATCGTGATCTACATTCTCTTCAGGGGCCTTGATATCTTTTATATCATCAATGCCTTCGACTACGCTTTTCACGGTAACTGTGATCGGGTTGGTCGCCACGCGGCTTGTATCCCCCGTATTCGTCGAAACCAAAACCTGTAATGGAGGAATCTCCAGATCCCCGGTCTCATAGCTCGAGATGACGTAATCCGTGATCTCCTCTATGGTGCCATTCTCAAGCGTTTTAACTATCGGGTTCTTGGATTCGAGAATTCTGAAACGACCAGGAAATCCGCTTTCTTGAATTAGAAGAACTGCCTTTTGATCTGCTTGTTTCCGAATTCTGATGCGGAAGGTCAAGGACTCGGCGACAGATACAGTATCCCGATCCACACCCGTTTGAACAATAACCGACGCATCACAGTGTCCTTTGCCCAGCAACTGGAGCAAGAGTGCCAAACATAGAGTGATCAGAGGTCTCATGCTTAGCTCATATCCCCGTTTTTGGCATTTCGCCCAACTTTATGGTGTCGGGTTCAACAACTTCCGGGATAACCGAAATCAGTTCGAGTTTCATCCTCAACAGATCGCTCAACTCAATTTCCACCACTTGCGGCCGATGGAGCGCAACGGCATAGATAATCCGGTGCTTTTCGCCTATTACGACCCTCTGTAAGATCTGACCCTTACGGAAGAATTCCGCACGAAACACGGGTTCCTCGAGTCCAAATCTGGCTGGATCAACCCGCGTTTCAGACACAAACCGTTTCGCCTTCAAATCCATCACGTTTCGCACCAACCTCCCAACAGCACCTCGTGGCGCGATATGCAATCTGGGTTCATGGGCAAACCAGTGGCTGCCAGCCGAATCTTTGACGCAGACAACCAGAGAATCCCCATAGACAAGGATGATACTATCCACACCTGCCGGCTCGAAATTAAACACTGACTTCACCCTTGCATCGGCGACAAGTTTCCGTACATCACGAACAAGTATCGAATCAACAGAAAAGTTCGCATTACCGAAATTTGCGAAAAAGGATGGCCTTTGATCTCCGGCGGTTCTGTTTCCAATACGAAGCTCCTTTTGCGATCCAACCTCATTATCGAGGATTGAAATGACCATTCCAGGAGGGTTCAGCCCCAACTCGAACGCGTCGGCCTCATCGATGAATCTGTTCAATCGAGCCGTATGGAGTCTGTTTACCAATCTATCCAGGACGGCTCCATCTGCCCGCTCTTCCACCGGCTCTTGTATGCTCCAAAAATTGCCTGCCTTTATTGCCAAAAACCGCTTGCCGTGATCCAAAACCTCGAGTCTCTCTACCCGGTCCTTCTCGAACGGGATTGCTTTCTTGTTTCTGTAACTGATCAACCCTTTTTCAATGCTCCCTCTTATTCTTGACTCTACCTTCACGATACCTTGGCCTCCTGAAGGTCTCAGGTACGTATATCTTCCTGTCGGACTTCGATCCCCCCAATGAAGGGTGTCGGTGGTTCCGTTCCTGTATACAAGAAAAATAGAGATCTCGGGAGAATCCAGCCCGAACTCAGCGATATCCGTCGTGCCGTTTCGCAACTCCGATTCGTCAGCAACTTGACCTTGACCATCCATGTATTTCATGGACCGAATCAGGGCACCCACTTCTCCGCCATCCGCATCGGCGGAAATCGGCTCCTCTATTCGCCACTTAGTTCGGGGCCTCGTGAACACCATAGTCGTATCGTGCCGTTGCACAACGATCCTGGTCAAACCGGCTTCGTCCACGAGCAGGACCCGCTTCGCCTCAGAAGCAGTCAGTGCGCGTTCAACTTTGGTTTCTTCAAAGAAATAAAGATATCCCAGCAGAGCCAGAAGCAGCGCCGCCAGGATTGCTGTTGACCTGAAACCCATTTTAATAGCCTCCTTGAGTCGCTACCTCCGACGCCTCCAGACCAAAAAACCTGCAATCACCGGAAAGGCTGGAAGCACTACGACTGAGAGCCACATCACCCACCGTGCATCAGCTCTGGTTAAATGGATCCTGCTTTCTCCACGCTCCTTGGGCCTGATAGCAATCAGATCGCCCTCATCCAGCAGCCAGGAAGCCGAATTCAGAAACATATCGCCGTTGCCCTGAGAACCAAAATACTGATTGGTGGCAAAATCTGAATCTCCGAACACACAGATCTGGGTCTTGGTTCGCACCTCAGCTCTGCGAATCGCCTTCCTGGGAAGTGATTTTACCGCAACGGCAAGCGAAGCTGGGCCCCGGATATCGGTTGCAGGATCAAACTTCGGTTTCTGATTTGAAAACGTGGTCTCACGCCAACTGGAATAGGATGTCTTGACAAGCTCGTAGACTTCCATACTTGTTGTCTCTTGAAGACGTGTTATGGATCGGGCGTATCTATAAAATGTCATCAACCCACGGTGTTTTTCAGTAACTGGATGACTTGCATACTCTGCGGCGATGGGCACAGAATAATCCAGACCGAACAGACGAGTCCCAATACCGCTTTCATCGACAACAAAATCGTCATTGATGCTCACAAACCAATCCTCGAGGACCAATTCCAATCCGGTTTCGACCTCTGGATCAATGAGAAGGAATAGAGCGCCTCCAGCTTCGAGGTAGCTCCTGATCGAATCTATTTCGGTTTCGAAGAATCGCGTGCGTGGTCCAGCGATGATGAGGAGGTCACAGTCCAATGGAATGCGCCCGGTGTGTGCGAATAGAAGCGTGTCTCGCACAACCATGTTTTGTGCCACCAGAGCCTCCTTCGCCTTCGAATAACCTCCACGCGCCAGACTGGTCATCGGCGATTCACCGTGACCAGTGAGAAAATAGACAACCTTCTGCCGCCCCGTCAGCACTTTGGAAATCGCATTGGTCAGACCGACCTCTTCAGCGCCACGAATGCGCTCTGATTTATCTCCGGATTCAACGATAATTGTACCATGTTCTTTTACCTTGTACCGCCTCGCCTCCGCGGGTTCACTGTCCGGGTCCACGAACCTGAAGGAAAACCGGTTTGAATGATGTGCATAATCACGGAGCATTTTTCCCAGCGCTTTGCGTTCTTCAATGGCGAAAAAAGCCACTACCTTGACGTCAGTTTCCAGCGCACTCAGAATCGTGATGGTCTGGTCGGATAGACTGTAGATCCTGTTTTCGGTCGTATCAAAACGGTAATTATATCTGTTGGCCAGGAAATTAATCACGACAAGAATGGAAAGCACCAAGACCACACTGGCCACGGCCCCGGACCCGTATCGGAACATCCGGCTTTTAAGAAAGTGAACCATTCTTACTGCCTCCAACGTCGGGATTCAATCACCGTGTATGTGAGAAAAAGAAAGAAGAAGATCGCCGTGATATAAAAGACAATATCACTTGTGTCGATGACGCCCTGGGTCATATCCTGCATATGATCAGCAATTGAAAGATATCTCAATATTTCGGAAAACGTCCGTGTAACAAACCTTGCCGACCAATCGATCATCCAGAGCATCAAGAGCATGAAAAAAGATATGACCGCAGCCACGATCTGGTTGTCGGTCAATGAGGAGGCGAGAATGCCGACGCTGATGAATGTGGCCCCCATCAGCAGAACAACAAGCGATGCTGTGAAAACCGGCCCCCAGTTGACGTCCGCATAAAACGAAAGAAACCCCAACAGGGAGAAGACCAGCAATTCAATTAGCATATAAAGCGTCAGACACGCCGCGAACTTACCCAGCAGTGTCTGCCAAGTAGAAATCGGGGATGTCATCAACAGTTCAATAGTGCCAGTTTTCTTTTCTTCTGCATAGAGTCTCATCGTCATCATAGGTGTCACAATTAGCCAGATAAAAAATTGAACACCGAAAAAATTTGTGACCACCCATGAATTAACATTCGGGACCGGAATTCCCGCTTCTCGGTGTTGAAATGAATATGCTCGACTGTAGTCATTGAAGGACAGCACGTAATTTTGGAAAAAATATCCCATCAGCGCCAGAAATCCAGCGCCTACAACATAGGCGATAGGCGAGCCGAAGTAGGAGCGCATCTCCTTCCCAAAAATGGCAAATACATTCCTCATCTTAGTCGCCAGTCTCCTCTGTTGTGGTTAATTGATGGAAAATGTCTTCAAGGCTCGCCGCCATGCCCCTGAGTTCGAGTAAATCGAGACCAGCCCCTACCAGCCTTTTGGACAATTCCGCGCGGATGTCCGCGTCGGCCGGGGCAGCTAAATCCATAACAGCGATGCCTTCAGGGTTCTCACCTTTGACCACGGAAACGCTTACAACGCCTGGCACGCCCTGAGCAATCCTCTCGGCAGCGGCAACATCCCCCGCCACCTCCACACGCAATTTCTGTTGTCCCGCCACTTCGTCCATCAAATTCTTCGGAGAGTCGACGGCTGCGATCTGACCTTTGTTGATAATCACCACCCTGTCACAGGTCATCTCGACTTCGGGAAGAATATGTGTGCTCAGAATAACTGTGTGCTCTCGGGCCAACCCTTTGACAAGGTGTCTTACATCCCGAATTTGGTTTGGATCGAGACCAATAGTTGGCTCATCCAGAATAATTACATCGGGATTGTGTACGATTGCCTGCGCAATTCCCACGCGCTGCTGATAACCTTTGGAAAGCTGACCGATGAGCTGTCCCGCCCGGTCCTGTATCCCGCAACGCTCCATAACTTGATCGATGCGTTCCCGGCGCACGCCATTCGGGACACCTTTAATTTTGGACACAAAGGTGAGATAGGACCGGACATACATATCCCGATAGACAGGTGGATGTTCAGGCAGATATCCGATTCTGCGCTTCACTTCCAACGGACTGTCAAAGATGTCGAAACCGGCGATTCTGGCGGTCCCCTGGGTGGCAGGCAGATACCCGGTGAGTATTCTCATTGTCGTGGTTTTCCCAGCTCCGTTCGGGCCCAGGAATCCAACGATCTCTCCTTTGTTCACAGTGAACGAAAGATCGTTCACTGCAACCAGAGAACCATATTGTTTACTCAGATGATCGACTTCAATCAACTTCAAACCCCCTCAGGCCCTAATCCGCCTTGCACGCAGTTTGAAAAATCGCATTAGTGAATCAACGTAGGAAGAATCTGTCGTGATATTCACCTGCTCAATTCCATTGGATCGAAATGCCCTGTCTCTCTTTCTGCTGGCTTCTACCGCATATCTGGTGAATAAGTCACGCAATTCAGGATCCGATGTATCCACCAGCATTTCTTCCCCCGATTCCGCATCCTCCAATTCCACAATTCCGACATCCGGCATCACGTGCTCCCTGGGATCCTCCAGCACCACGGCGATCAGGTCGTGTCGGCGGGCGGCCACTCTCAACGAGCGAAGGTACCCATCCGCAAGAAAATCAGAAACCAGGAAAACCACGCTTTTCCGCGTCGTAATTCGGTTGAGGTAATCCAGCGCCTCGCCGATGTCCGTTTTTCTCTTGTGGGGTCGAAAATACAGCAGCTCCCTTATTACACGAAGTACATGCTTTTTACCCTTCTTGGGTGGGATAAACGCCTCCACCTCGTCGGTGAATATGATCAACCCCACCCGGTCATTGTTCTGGATGGCCGAAAACGCAAGGAGCGCACATATCTCCACTCCAATTTCACCCTTCATTTGTTCGACTGTTCCAAAATCGCCCGAACCGCTTGCATCCACCATAAGCATAACCGTCAGTTCCCGTTCTTCGTCGAATACCTTTACGAACGGATGGCCCATCCTCGCGGTAACGTTCCAGTCTATGGTGCGAATGTCATCGCCGAGCTGGTATTCACGAACCTCCGCGAAAGCCATGCCCTGGCCTTTAAACACGGAGTGGTATTCACCTGAAAACACGGTATTGACCAAGTGACGCGTCCGTAATTCGATTCGCTTGACTTTTTTCAGGATCTCGGAGGGTATCAAAGTTCAGGGAACCTCAACATGATCGAAAATCGTCCTGATCAAATCTTCTGGGGTTTTTTCTTCTGCTTCAGCCTCATAGGTAACAATCACTCTGTGTCTCAAGACATCCATACCTACAGCCTTGACATCCTCGGGCGTTACATAACCTCTCCGTCTCAGAAACGCGTGTGCCTTCGCCGCCTTCGTCAAACAGATGGAGCCACGAGGAGAACACCCGTATTCGATCATAGCCTCGAGATCCTGCAGCCCATAGGCGGAGGGATCACGGGTTGCCATCATCAGATCCACAATGTAATCCTTAATTTTGGCATCGATATAGACTTGATCCACCACCGCTCTCGCCCGCAAGATATCTTCAGTCGTCAAGATTGGCTTGGCAACTGGCGGCTCTCCGGAACTCATTCGGTCGATGATCGCGCGTTCTTCTTCACGGGTAGGATAAGTAACTCTTACCTTTATCATGAACCGATCAACCTGGGCCTCAGGAAGCGGATAGGTTCCTTCCTGCTCGATCGGATTCTGTGTTGCCAGAACCAGAAACGGATCGGCCATAGGATAAGTCTGGTCCCCGATGGTCACCTGATGTTCCTGCATAGCCTCAAGCATGGCGCTCTGAACCTTCGCAGGTGCCCTGTTTACCTCATCCGCCAGCACAATCTGTGCAAAAAGCGGACCCTTTTTCGCAACAAACTCGCCGGTCTGCTGATTGTAGATCATCGTACCAACCAAATCGGCTGGCAGCAGATCTGGAGTAAACTGAATCCGGCTGAACGTGGCCTGAATCGTCTGTGCCAGCGTGTTTACCGCAAGTGTCTTCGCCAGCCCGGGAACACCCTCAAGCAAGACGTGACCGTTGCAAAGCATGCCCACCAGAAGGCGCTCTATCATGGACGTCTGCCCCACGATGACACGTCCAACTTCCGTCAGGACCCGCTCCACAAAAACACTTTCCTGTTCTACCTTTTCGTTGATCAGTTTTATGTCTTCAGCCATCAACATAAGCTCACTCCACCTTGGTACTGAAAAAGACGCCTGGTCGGAAAATTATCTACGGTCAATGGCCCACACCTGAAGCCGATGAATCAGCCGGAAACCACGCCTCCGGAGGTTTCCCAAGGTTTGCGATCGAGATCTTCGCATCGTCTACGAGATCTGAACCTGGAAAATTGTTGATCACCTTTTGATACGCTGCCCTTGCCTTTTCCATCAGGCCCTGCTGGTCGAATGTATACCCGATCATGAACTGAGCCTGGTCGCTGTATCTGCTCTTTGGGAACCGTCTGATCAGCTCCTCATATCGCTCAATCGCCTTTTCGGTCTTGTGTTGATTGAGCAGCACCCTGGCAAGCGCCTGCAGCGCCAGGTCCACTCTGGGATCATCGGGATACTCATCCAAGAAAGTTGCCAGATACTGCTCAGCCTCTGGATAGCTGGTTTCCAGATGTGTTGCGGCCTCACCCTTGGAGAACAGTTCATCAGCCGACTGACTCGAGCAACCCTGGATGAGCCCAAACAACACCATCATCACAAGTGGCATGAACCGAATTTGCATAGCGCGGATCCAACTCCTTTCTGATTGTTAGTTTGGCCCCTTCAGGAAGAAATAGACTCCCGGATGATGTCCGGGTTCCAAATTTTTCAATTGTCTATTTGTTCGTGAATTTTCAGATCCTGAGTCCTGCACAAAGCAATGTATCGTTTGTAGGAGACCCCGCAAAAGGTCCTCCTGTGCACATTTCGGCGAACAACCGAGCGTTATTTCGAGTTTCGGACAACCTGGATCAGAAACTCGACCGGAGTGTCCCGGAAACCCGTTCGAGGCACTGATATGTCCTTTATTTTATTGAGGATACCTCACATGAGATAGAGCATTGAAATCTAAACCATTGACCCGAATCAGTCAAGATTTTTTTCTCTCCTAGATTCTGTTTGACAGAATAATTTCTCCGGCATTATTTTATATTATTAATGTAGTTATCTCCCCCAAAGTATTCCCTGATCTGGAGGATCCAATGGTGGATTCCAATAACGAAGACGTCTCCGCGGAGCACGACAAGTCTGAAACCGTGAAGAAGAATGGCAGGAATACCAGAACCATGGAGATCGGCCTGCCGCGGGTCAACCACGACCTGCGCTTCAGGGTAGATGAAGGGGCTACGGATTCGGCCTGTAAGCTGATCGCTTTCTTAAGCCCCAAAGGAGGCTCGGGGAAGACTGTACTTGCCACCAACCTCGGTAAAGTCCTGCAGTCCTGCGGATATAATGTTTTGCTCCTGGATGCGGACTTTACAACCAAAAGCCTCACAAATCTAATCTTCCCGGGACCAAAAGTGATTATCGAAAACCGGATGTCCTACTACAAGGATCTGCTTGGGATTGATGATGTAAGAGTCGAGGATTGGCTAAAGGGCGTCCACGATGGGACGCATATTCTGCCCATCGATACCGGATCGAATGGCAAGAGGATTGACATCCTTCCCTCTTACTACTCCAAGGAGCAGCAATCCAGTATCAACAACAGCATTTTTATGCGTGAAAGTCGAAACCACAATCTCAGTTCCGTTGTCGAATGGTTCTCAATCATCCTCTCGGCGATCAAATCCCTCGACCAACATGATTATATCATTCCCGATTGTGCCTCTGCTTTCGATGACGTGGGACTTGCAGCTTCAATTCTGTCGCCATTTGTCGTGATCGTTTCAGAGGCAGATGACATCTCTTTCGAGGCGATGGATGATTCCTTGAGATACACCATTTCTTTCGCTTCTTCCGAATCCACAAGCGGAGAACATCGTATAAAGCAAACCTTCATCGCCCTGAACAAGGATCCGAACCTTCGCCCGGGTGAAAAAACCAGCCGACGTGCTGCCTTCCACTGCAAATATATTCCCGCTATTCACAAGAGCTTTGGAAAAAAATCCTTCCTCGTGCCGGATATCATTGAAGATGTTCAATTCGAATATCAACTCTACAGACTTTGGAGGCGCATCGCCGAGTGGAGCACGAATCCAGAGGAAACCTTCACTGAAGTGGCCTATCAAAGGGTGCTTCAACTGGAAAAAACGAGGAATCAGCAGATCGAAAGATATTGGAACGCCGATCTTCAGTATAGAAAACGTAACGTGATGTTCGGCTTGAGTGTCCTTCTGATTGTCTCCAGCTGGGTTGGCACCTTTGGGTATCTCCAACCTTCTTTGAATCTGATCACGGTAGCCTGCAGCGGCCTTGGGTTGTTCATCTCGTCCGTACTGCTCTACGGCGTTTGGGAGTATTTCGAAAGAGGAATCCGTGCACTCAAACACGAACTCTACATCGATGTCTCGGAATCTTCAGAGGACCACCGACATTTCGTTCACAGCTTGGGCAATCTCGTGAAGGCCAGGGAGAATGGCCACAAGTCAGAAACGCAGATGCCCGGAGACAAGAGTCCATTTTTCAGGAAGCCTCTAGCCACCGTATCGGCAGAATAGAAAATTTCTCACATATTATCTTAACGTGTGCACCCTCTGGTAAGCTCCAGGGGGTGCTTTTTAGTGTCTGCTCACCGGTATATTGCCAGATCGCCTGGCTTTCCATTCGAACCAAAACCAGGTGGTTAGAAATCCGGCAAAGGGGATGGCTTTCACCCAGGGGACCTCGATCCACAAGCCATCAACTGCGTATCTGATCGACACCACATATGCGGATACGATCAGTCCTGAAAAAACCATCCAGCCTGCACTACGATAAAAGACCAGGAACGGAAGGATCCACAGCACGTACCATGGGTGAAGGGTTGGGCTAAGCCAAATAAAGAGCCCCGCCAGATAGTATCCGGCTTGCACAGGGGGCATTCTTCCCAACGTCAGAAGAACTACTGTAGTACAGAATACAAGCGCGATTAGAATGCGCGCAAAGGTGCCGCCCAATAAACCTCGCGAAAGATCGAACACAGGTGAGTTGAACTCCCAATGTTCCGCGTAAATCAAAGCACCGCGGTACAATCCTTCGCCAGCATCCAAATAGGGCCAGTAGCCCGCGCCGACAACGATGAAGAAAACCAGCACCGGCCAAGCCGTAGCAGGTTTCAACATCATCCGGATCCGCGATCCTGGCGTTTCTTCGTTGTTCTGTCTGTCGCACATCCATCTCCAGAATACGGGAAGTAGACATATCGCGAAGAATTTGCATAGAAACGAAAGAGCCAGTGCCCCAAATGCACGGCCGTACCCGCCAATCTGGACATATAGCAGAGCCACAATCAGAAACATGATGCCCAGAATGTCCACATGTCCGCTGCCGGCGACCTCGAGAATCTGGAGCGGATTCCATAGGAATATCAGCAGTTGTCCGGGATGCTGATCGTACAGGCGTATCAAGCCGAGCAAAAACCAGGACAGCATCAGTTCTGCAAGAATAAAGGCAACCTTGAAGGTCCACGGAGAAGGCAGGATTTTATAACAGACCAGGAAAACAGCCTGTGCGAGTGGGGGGTAAATCGTAGATACCTCTCTATGATTGACTCTCGAAAATACACCTTCGTCGCGGAGGTGGTTCAATTGCTCGGCGTTGGGCTGAAATCTGTAAGGATTGATTCCTGATGACTGAACTCTGCCGTCCCAGACGTATCGGTATATATCCTCTGACAAAGTCGGAGAGGTTATGAACAGCGTCGCTCTGAACAGTAATGCGGCCAGAACTACGCCCTTCCACCCGATCCATCCACAATACCGCACGCCCAGAAAATAGCCCAGGACAGCAACCGCAAATAGAAGCAAGAAGGCATGCTGTCTGAGATCCCCCAAGAACAGCATGCCGGTGAGACTGCATTGTATAAGGATCCCTGCGATCCAGGGCATAGCTCGATTCATGGTCAAACCTTCTGCAATGCAAAGGCTTTGAGACTCTGCAACTGTTCGCCGCTTCCCAATGCGATCAGACAGTCGCCTTCCTGCAGTACGACGGCCGATACCGAAGAATTTCCTTCCCTGCTGATCCTGGATTTCCCATCCGGCCCCTGAATCCCGATCACTTTGGCGTCTGTATACTCACCAATGCCGGAATCACGGAGGCGCTTGCCTTCCAATGGGGACTGAGCCGCTACAGTCACTTCTTCCAGACGCAAGGTCACATCGCCACCTTCCACAACCACATCCAGAAAATTCATCACCGAAGGTCGCAGGATGACCGATGCCATTCTCCTTCCCCCGATTTGATAAGGGGAAATAACTCTGTCCGCCCCAGCTTTGATGAGTTTGTTGATGGATTTTTCTTCTGCCGCACGTGCCACAATCATAAGATTCGGGTTCAGCTGCCTTGCGGTGAGCACGACAAAAACATTGGAGCCATCCTGGCGCAACGCCGAGATCAGACCCTTGGCTTGTTCGATTCCTGCCTCTATCAATGTGTCATCGTCTTCTGCGTTCCCCTCAAGGAAGAGTACTGATTCATCCCGACCCAGCTCAGAAGCATTTGGATCCTGGTCGATAATGACAAAGGGTGCGCCTTCCTGCCTGAACTCCAGGGCTACTTCCTTACCTACAACACCACATCCACAGATGATGTAGTGATCTCTCAGATGCGAAATGGCTCTGTCCATTCTGCGCCCCCGTACGGCTTGCAGTATTTGACCGCCGAAAATGAATCCGATTAAGGTGGTAATGGAAAACCCGGCGGTCAGCACACTGAAAACAATGAGTACGATAGTGAAAATGCGACCTTCGTGAGAAAGTGGCTGCACTTCCATATATCCGACTGTAGTAATCGTAATGACGGTCATGTACAGACTATCGCTGAGCGTCCACCCTTCGATGGCAGAATACCCGGTAGTGCCTCCCACCACGACCACGAGCAGGAGAATGACAGCGATAGCAAATTGGAACCCAGGTGACATTTTAGACCTTTATCTGTTGGTTCGAACCCCGCGTCGCGCCCTTGACCGCACCACCTTGTCAGGGAGCAGATCGCGAATCGCCTCCCGGTCTTCCCTACGCAATTCCCAGTAATCCAGAATCAGATACCGCTTGCCACTTTCATCTATGATGGTGATAGCAGGCGCGTCTGAACCATCTAGGGCTTCACGATCTGGAATCCTGAAGCGCTTTTCTCCATCGTCCGACATCACTTCCCACTGGCTGCTCGTCCCCCGCGATTCCACTGCCCGGATCTCCAGGATCGTGGGCACGAAGTAAATTTCTCTCAGTAGTTGGTCAAGCAGCTCCTGAGAGGCCTTGTCCAGTCGCTTCGGTTCTTCTATCAACCCTATCTCATGGCCGTCTGCATCAAGCAACCCAACATACCTGTCGGGGTCAGATTGGGGGAAAGCCAGGGCAATCTTATCTACCGGAACTTGCTGACCATCCAGCAAGACGTGGATTCCTTTTTCATCCCGGCTGAGTTTGATCCTATCCGGATTCAGATTCATCGAGGAAACTCCATTATATTTTTTAGCGTGCTTTCCAGAAAGAGGGCATGAACAGCACCAGAATGGTGATCAGTTCGAGTCTCCCTAGTACCATACAAAGCGACAACAGCAGCTTGCCGGCCGTTGGCACAAACGCGAAGTTTTCTACTGCACCCACCCTTGCCAATCCTGGACCAATATTGTTGAGTGTTGCGATCACTGAGGTGATTGCAGTGACGAGGTCCAGACCCATAGCAGCCATGGCAAGTGAGCAGAATAACAAGATATTCAGTGAGATGAAGAAAAATACAACAATCGCGTTCCGCACATCGTCTTCGACCGGAACGCCACCCAGCTTGAGGGCCCTGACCATGTGGGGACGAATGGCTTGTTCTGTCCCAATATATGCGTGCTTTACAAGAACAAGAATCCGAATAATTTTCATCCCGCCACCTGTGGACCCCGCGCACCCCCCGGCAAACATAAGTGCGACCAGAACCAGCTTTGAAAACGAAGGCCAGACATCGAAATCGGCGGTGGCGAACCCCGTGGTCGTGATGATCGAAACCACTTGAAATGACGCATATCTGAGGGCATCAACGGGAGATGCGTAGATGGATGACCAGATGTCCCAGGTGATCGCCAGAATCGCAAAACTGATGATCCCGATATAGAACCGCCACTCAGGGTCCCGGGGGAGTGACTTCCAATCTCCCCTGATCACCCTGAAATACAGTCCGAAATTCGTTCCTGCAAAAATCATGAACAAAATGATCGTGAGATCGATCCCAACGCTGTTGTAATAACCAATACTCGCATTCTTGGTCGCAAACCCCCCCGTGGCCATGGTGCCGAAGGTGTGACACAGTGCATCGAAGAAGGTCATCCCCAACGCATACAATATAACCACCTGCACCGCAGATATGCCTACGTAGATTTTCCAGAGTACCGATGCCGTTTCGCTTATTCTGGGACGTAAAACATCCGCTGTTGGACCCGGAACTTCAGATCGGAACAGCTGCCTCCCGCCCGCCCTCAGATAGGGAAGGATGGCAACGAAGAGAACCACAATACCCATCCCGCCCAACCAATGGGTAAAACTCCGCCAGAACAGTACACCACGTGGAAGCGCTTCAATGTCCTCCAACACGGTGGATCCCGTTGTGGTAAATCCCGACATCGCCTCAAAATAGGCGTCTACAAAACTTGGCGTCGCACCGGACAGGTAGAATGGCAATGCCCCAAACAGGGCAGCCAGAAGCCATCCCAGCCCAACCACTGCCATACCCTCCTTATGCAGTACCGGGGCCTTGCTGTGCCATCCGAGAACGACGAGTGAACCTCCAGAAACAAGACAAATGGCGATAGAAGTCAAGAAGGCATCTACATCCGGTTCATCCAGATACAAACTCCAGAAAAGAGAAAAGCTCATCGAGAGCCCGATAAACATCACGAGCACGCCGACGAGCCTGAATACCGTCCTGTAATTCATAGCCTTGACCTTATCTCCTGAACGTCATGCATCTGCAGAGAACATCGCACCAAGATCATCCACAACACTTGATAGCGCAAAGGCAATTACCGTATCACCGGGAAGGATCGTGTCTCCCCCGCGAGGAACGATGGCTTCCTCTCCCCGAACGAGCGATCCAAGAATAGAACCTTTGGGAAAACGGACATCTTCACCTATTACACGGTTCACTGCTTTCGATCCGAACTCTGCTTTCAACTCCACCACCTCTGCTTTTCCACCTTGCAGCAGCGCCATGGATGAAATGCTGCCCCTTCCGGCCAATGCCAATACTCGGTTGCCTGTGAGAATTCGAGGGCTTACGGCATGATTGATTCCCACTCGCTCTACGAGGGGAATATAGTCTACCCGGTTCACCGAAACGACGGAATAAGTAACCCCAATTTCCTTTGCCTGTAAAGTGGACATCAGATTTATTTCATCGTTACCACAAAGGGCAACGAACACATCTGCTTTGCCCACTCTTTCTTCTTCCAGAACCGAAATCCTGGTGGCATCACCATGGATCACCCGGGTGCTTGCGAGTGTTCTCGAGAGTGCCTCGCATTTCTCCCGATTTTCCTCTATCAATGTAACACGCAGGTTTTGTCTTTCCAGCAACTGTGCCAGCATCACCGCGGTCGTCCCGCCACCTGCAATCACAACACTTTCAGCACCCTTATCTACATCCCGAAACAGTTTGCGAATATCGCCTGTCTTGCCCCTGGGCATGATAACGGTGATACTGTCGTAGGCCTCTATAATATCTTCGGGGCCAGGAATAGCGATCTCTCCTGCACGGGTTAGGGAAACGGCCAGAACCCCGTCGTTCCGATCCGGAGGAAAAAGATCCTTTATTCTCTGCCCGGCTACAGGAGCGTCTTCCCGAACAACCATTTGTCGCATCTGAACTCTGCCGTGAGCGAAGTTTTCAATTGCAACGGCTGCCGGATTTTCGATAAGTTTTGCTATTTCGAAGGCAGTGAGTGATTGAGGAGATATAATGAGATCGATACCGAGAATGTTGCGGTATTCGATTTTATCTCCACCGTGGTAAGCCTGATTGTAGACCCTTGCCGCCGTTTTCAAAGTGCCCAGTTGGCGAGCCGTAACACCAGCTATAAGATTCACCTCGTCACTGTTCGTTACAGCAGCCACCAGGTGTGCGTTCTGTGCTCCCGCGCCTTCGAGCACCTGGGGGCTCGCCCCATGGTCACAAATCGTTCGAACATCCAGGAGCTCCTCGACCCGCTGGAGCCGCTCACGATCCGTGTCTATCACCGTAACATCGTGGTCCTCCATGGACAGCACCTGAGCGATATGATTTCCGGCCTGCCCGGCGCCTACTACGATCACTTCCATGCCTGGACCTCTGGGGGGACCATCCTAACGGACCCTTCGTCTGTGAGAGTCCCGTCGCAGCACGATCGCCCCGCGCTTGAATGCGCGCACCGCCCCGGTCGATTCAGAAACGGCCACTGCAATCGCCTTGCTGTGCTTGGTTACCGCTGCCGCAGCCACGTGTCTTGCACCGAGACCCTTTGGCAGTGTCAGGCCTCTCACATCGGCTGTGATATACCTGCAGCCCGAAAGAATTACACCATCCTCCTGAATAATAAACGCGCCATCCATCTGCGCAACTTCCTTGACACCCTCTTTGTTGTCCGGATTGCAGATGTTCTTTTCACGCTCGGAATACCCACGAAATGGGTCGTAAGTCATTACCCTGGAATTCTCCAGTACCTTGTCAGAATCTCCAAGAACGAACAGTGTGCCGACAGAGTCTCCTTCACGGCCTTCCTGACCAATGTGAACGGCGATATCGAGGACCGCCTTGACGACCTCTATAGGCAAATCCCCTGACAGTGCCGCGACACTTTCCGGGTCGAACCCATCGAAACCCTGGCTTGTGTCCACCGCCACCATGGTATCAATCCCGCGTCTCTGCAGAAGATTCACAAGGCAGACCAGCCGGTTTCCTTTCTGGATGTAGCCGCCTTCCATACCCAGGATAATGCCCTGTCGAACGCGTTCGAAATTGGAGACATCGTCGACATCGAAATCGAACTGAAGTCTCCGGATCCCCAACTCTTCCACGCCCTGAAGGAATCGCGAGTTTCTGGTCACGACCAGAACCTGACAGATGTCATTGAGCTTCTTTAATGCCGTTCGGCTTAGACCAGATTCTGCCACAAGCAGAATCATGTCGGCCTTGATCTGGCGAGCCAGATCCCCTCCCATCTTCAGCATTGCTGGAGAGTTGCCTGGATTCTGTTTTGCCATTCCGTCTGAATCTCCCGAAATTCAAGCCTGGGGAAGGATCGTGGGGCAGGTGCAACTGAAAGCGGAACCAACTCATCGTTTGCTCGGGTAAAGCTGCCCGGAAACAAACTACCTCTTGTTGCCAAATTTTCTTTTGCGTCCATATGAAACGGGTTTATCTGAAACATTTCCCCCCGGCGCAACACCTGGGGTAACCCGGTGCTCGGTCTCTGGAATTTGTGCTTCAGACTCCAGGGCCAGGTATTCTTTGTCCATTTCCTTTACAAGAATGGTAGGTCCACAGTCAAAGAACTCGACACCAGCTTCGTGTGCACGCAACGCGTCTACCCTGACTACCGCATTGGGTCCGTTTTTTCCACCCAATTGGCCGGCAACACTCGCTTCAAATGACAGGTGGATGTATTGCCTGTCTTCTGGTTGAATACCTTCCAACAAAATCCTCTCCAGCTGTGAAGGCTCCACACCCTTGTAAAGATACTCTGGCGGTGGTGTAGGGTCGACTCCCAATTCTACTGGAAAACTGTGTCCGTATCGTGCCCGGATTCTGCCGTCCTCAATCAGAAACCTTTGCTTTTCGGAATCGTTAACCACCGATTCGATGTGAGCCAGTTCCACATCTGGGTCCCTGTCCTGAATCGCCAGCAGCACCGACCCGAGATCGGCGGAACCATAACGATCCACTTCTATGCCGAACTCATCCGGTCGATGACGCAACATGAGTGAAAGCAACTTCGAGATGCGAACATTTGAGCGATTCCAGGCCATATTCTCCTCTGTGGTATAGAGTGCCATTCGAAATGGCATGACGGATTTGGATCCAACACCAAAAAATCTTTCTCAGCCACCGTTGAGTGCTACATCCTGGGCGACTTCGATATTTGCAACACCTACTACGTCCATCTGCGAAGGCACGTTCAGGTCCACAAGATTGGGTTTTGCCAGAAGACATCGGTTGAAACCCAGCTTATGGGCCTCCATTACACGCCTGCCAGCTTGCGCTACAGGTCTGATTTCACCCCCCAGTCCGACCTCCCCTATTGCCAGCGTCCCACCGCTGATGGGCCGGTCCCGAAAACTGGAGACCATAGCCAGTGCTGCACCAAGATCCACCGAGGGTTCTCCTGTGCGCAGGCCTCCGGCAACATTGATGAACACATCCTGCGAGCCCAGGTTGAGACCGCACCGTTTCTCGAGGACGGCGATCAATATTGCCATCCGTCTTCCATCGAAACCTGTTGCGACTCTTTGGGGATATCCAAAGCTGGTTTGTGTCACAAGCGCCTGAATTTCAGCAAGAATCGGCCGCGTACCCTCGATACTGCAAACGGCCACATTGCCTTTAGTTTCGCTGCTCCGTTCCGAAAGAAACGCCTGGGATGGGTTGGCAACCTCCACCATTCCGTTCTCACCCATGTGAAACACACCGATCTCATTCGTTGATCCGAACCGGTTTTTCGCGGCCCTCAGAATCCGATAAAGACCATGTCGGTCCCCTTCCAGATATAGCACGGTATCTACCAGGTGTTCCAGAACCTTGGGACCGGCCACGGTTCCCTCTTTCGTGACATGCCCCACAAGAAAAAGGGTGGTTCCACTGGTTTTCGCCAGATTCACCAACCTGGCGGCGCACTCACGAACCTGGCTCACGCTTCCCGGTGCACTGGTCAGATCCGGATGAAATATGGTCTGGGCAGAATCTATCACAACCGCAACCGGATTCACTTGATGAATATGGCTACAGATCTGATGAAGATTCGATTCTGATACCAGAAACAGATTCTCCGACAGCGCGCCTACGCGGTGCGACCTCATCTTTACCTGGGCGGCAGATTCTTCTGCAGAAACATACAACACCTTCAGTCCGGCCAATGCCAGCTGACCGACACCCTGGAGCAACAGGGTTGATTTTCCAATGCCTGGATCTCCACCAACCAGCACCGCACCACCAGGCACAATGCCGCCGCCTAACGTCCGATCGAGTTCTGCTATTCCCGTCGTGACACGTTCCTCCGGATTTCCATCTATCTCCGTAATCGGGCGGGGTGAATCACCTGTTAGGGTCGGAGATGCTCCATTGGGAGAAGACACAGGTTCGGTCTCTTCCACGCAGGAATTCCATGCCTCACAGCCTGTACAACGGCCGAACCAGCGGGATGAAGAACTTCCACACTTCTGGCACACATAGCGGGTGCGGATCTTGGCCATCTGTATTCCCGGTAGGATTAAAACGGCTCGTCCCTGTAGATTTCCGGTTCCTCAAACCGTCCGTAGTCGCCTATCCACTGGAGGAACACGCTGCCGGTTGGGCCATTGCGCTGTTTGCCCAGAATGATTTCCGCAACACCCTCCTGTGGATTCCCTTCTTCGTCCGGTATTCCGTATACTTCCGGTCTATAGAGAAACATCACAACATCGGCATCCTGCTCTATACTTCCACTTTCACGGAGATCCGAAAGCTGGGGCCGCTTATCGGTGCGGGACTCCACCGCCCTTGAAAGCTGGGCACACGCGACAATGGGGATGTATAATTCCTTGGCCAGGGCTTTAATGGATCGCGAAATTCTCGCGATTTCCTGTTCTCGGTTGTCTGTTCTTTCGGAGGTCGTCATCAACTGGAGGTAGTCGATCACAATCATACCGATGTCATATTCGGCCTTGGCTCTTCTCGACTTAGCCCTCAGTTCCAGAATAGAAATGCCTGGCGTGTCATCGATATAGATGGGGGCTTCGGCGAGCTTACCCGTCCACGCCGAAAGGCGCTGCCATTCTTCTTCGGAAAGTCTGCCGGTCCTCAGTCTGTGAGAACTCACCCTCGCTTCTGAACACAGGAGCTTTTGAACAAGCTGCTGAACCGACATTTCGAGCGAAAAATAAAGAACCGGTGCCTTACCCTTCACCGCAGCGTTTCTGGCCATGCACAGCGTGAGTGAGGTTTTACCCATAGAAGGTCTGGCGGCTAGAATGATCATCTCCGATGGCTGCAAGCCCGCCGTGATCTCATCCATGTCGGAGTATCCCGTGGTCACTCCGGTAAGTGCTCCTGGGTGCTCGTGCGCACGCTCGATTGCTGCGAATGTCTCGGGTAGCACAGATTCAACAGACATTACACCCTTGCCCAATTCGTGCTCTGCGATACTGAACACCCTTTGCTCGGCCCGGTCGATCACCTCGTGGACATCTTCCGTCTCTTCGTAACACTCGGTCACGGTCTGCGTGGCGGCATCGATCAACCTCCGGCGGAGCGCCCTTTCCAGCACGATCTTGGCGTGATATTCCGCGTTCGTTGCAGTTGCCATTTCTCCGGCCAAAGAAGCGATATAGGCTGGGCCTCCCACGTCCTCCAACTGCCCTCTGCTCCCGAGTTCCTCTGTAATCGTGACCTGGTCTGCCGGTTCACCCCGTTCATACAACGCAAGAATTGCCGAGTAGATCTTTCGATGTGCCGTCTGATACAATGCCGACTCGTCGCCCAGTACCTCGACCACCCGGCTAATCGAACTGCCGTCTAAAAGCATGGCACCCAGAACGGCCCTCTCGACCTCCACCGCCTGTGGCTGTGCACGATCTATTGTGCCTTTTTCGCTATTCATGCGGACCTGGATATTGGGTGGTGGTTAACGCCCTTTCCGGGCATCGCTCAGAATCTGGAGTATCGCATCACAACCCCCCGAAACACTGGGGTTCAAATTTCTGTACCGTCGTATTCCCGTCTCAGCCTCCTGAGATCTTCCCAGGTCGGGCGCTTCCACTGCGGGTTTCTCAGAAGTGCTGCAGGATGGTAGGTGGGCAACAGCTTGATCCCTTCGTACTCAAAAAGTCGTCCTCGCAGTCGGCCCATCGACTCATCCGTCTTGAGAAGCGTCTGGGATGCAAATCTTCCCATGCTACAAATGATCGACGGTCTGATAAGTTCGATCTGGCGCTTCAAGAAAGGTTCGCAGCTGGCGACTTCTATTGGTTTGGGGTCCCGATTACCAGGTGGACGGCACTTGATGACATTGGCGATATACACATCCTCTCGGCGAAAACCGATGGATTCGATCATTCTCGTCAGCAACTGCCCCGCAACTCCAACAAATGGAAGACCCTGTTTGTCTTCCTCCGCGCCTGGAGCTTCCCCAACAAACATCACATCTGCATTTGGATCCCCGCTGCCAAATACCACCGATCGACGGCCTTCGGAGAGCGCGCAATCCGTACAGTTCTGCAATTTTTCTGAGAGTAAGGAAAGTTTCGAATGCTCTAGCCGCGCCACTCGGAGAGGAACTAACTGAAGCCCAAAATTCTTCTGCATGTCGAGGTAGGCTCTCAGCTTCTCAATGGCATCAGAGACTTCAGAGGAGATTTCAGAATCAGTGCCCATCGGACCGATTATCCCGTGACCAGAACACGGCAAGTCTGTCCAGAATTCTGTCTGCCACATCCGTTTTTGACATCCTGGGCAGGTTCACAGGGTCTCCGCTGGCCTCCACAAAGGAGACCACATTTGTATCGACACCAAACCCTGCGCCTTCTACAGTGAGATCGTTCAGAACAATAAGATCCAGATGCTTGTCCGCCAGCTTCTTGCGAGCATTGGGGATCCCATTTTCGGTCTCCATCGCAAAGCCCACAACAAGACGGTTCTCTTTTTCAGCACCAAGATCCACAAGAAAATCATGATTGGGAACCAGAGTCAACGCAAGACCACTGTCTGACTTCTTGATCTTTGTTTGTGAAACGGAATCTGGACGGAAATCCAGAACAGCGGCGGTCATCACGAGGGCATCGGCACTTTCAAACGCGGCCGCAGTGGCCTTGTGCATCTCTGAAACCGTTCTAACCGGAACATACTCGGTGCAGGTTGGGATATCGAGCTGGCTCGGACCACTTACGAGAACGACCTCGGCTCCGCGTTTTGTTGCTCTTTCAGCAACTGCATATCCCATCTTACCCGTGGATCTATTTGTGATAAAACGAACAGGATCGATGTCCTCTTCAGTACGTCCGGCGGTAACCACGATCCGTTTTCCACTGAACTCTTGGGAGGAGGACACTGCAAGGCAAATGGTCTCCACAATTTTTTCGGGTTCGGCAAGACGCCCAATGCCGACATCGCCTGATGCCAGCTCACCCGCTTCCGGCTCAATGATCAGAACGCCGCGTTCCCGCAAGAACAGCAGATTCTTCTGTAACGCCGGATGATGGTACATCTGGGTTTCCATAGCGGGCGCCACAACCACAGGAGCCCTGCTGGCCAGCAATGTGCAGGACACCAGATCATCAGACAAGCCATTCGCCATTTTGGCGATAATATTGGCGGTCGCTGGTGCCACAAGGATCAAATCCGGCCAACTCGCGAGACTCACATGGACCACCTCTCCGGACCCATTATCCGTAAAGAGGGAACTGTGAACCGGACTGCGAGACAGTGCTTCAAAGGTCAGTGGGCCAACGAATCTGGTCGCCGATTTCGTCATTGCCACACGAACTTCTGCACCCTGCCTCTGTATACGACGCAATATCTCCACTGCCTTGTAAGCGGCGATTCCTCCGCTAACGACCAGCAGAACCCGCTTTCCGTGCAGAGGCTGCATTATCCGACCCCTCCTCGTTCCCGCCCTCGTAGGACAAACGAATTTTCTTTTCCGACAGCCTTCTGAGCGCCAGCGTAGTCGGCTTTTCTGCATCATCGGCCACTTCCACCATAAGCCTGGCCTGATTGATCCTTCGTGCTTCTTTGGATGCCAACCTAACAGCTTCGTAGGGATTTACGTCATCTCCACTAATTTCCTCTAAAAAGAATATTTCCGGCATGTGCACGCTACCTCCTGAGATGGTTTTGCACCCGGGTCTGCCAAGTACTTAGAGGCAGCCCATTTCGCTCATTCTATATTTTGAACCTGCTCTTTGAGTTTTTCTATCTCTTCTTTCATCTCTACGACAAGATGTGCGATCTCCGCATCGTTCGCCTTGGACCCTATGGTGTTGGCCTCCCTTAGCATCTCCTGGAGCAAGAAGTTGAGACGCCTGCCAATTGCATCCTCTCTCTCGAGCGTCTTCAGAAACTGACCGTTGTGACTGTGAAACCTTATGAATTCTTCGGTCACATCGTTTCTTTCTGCAAGCAGGGTCACTTCCATAAGCAACCTGCTTTGATCGATTTGACCGGGAGAGAGTAACTCCTCAAGTTTCTCCTCAAGTTTCTGCCTGATGGAGGCAACCCTTTCCGGGGCCTTCTCTTCCACTTTATCGACGAGGTTTTCCAAAGTTTCAATGCGCGCCACGAAATCCCTGGCCAGCTTTTCACCCTCGCTCAAACGCATCGCCTGACATTGTCCTACCGCCAACTCGCAAGCCGGGCCAACAGCGGACCAGGTTGCGTCCAGATCAGGTACCGCTGCCTCAAATTCGAACACGTTCGGGAGAACAGCCACTTTCAGTGGATCCGATTTGTTCTCAACACCGAGACTGGTAGCGAGTTGCCCCAGGCCTTTCTTGTAGGCTTCAACGATCGCTTGGTTCAATGTTGGTATCCCGCGGTCGGCGCCTTCCCCTTTTAACGAAATCGAGACCGTCACGTGCCCTCGAGCAATTTTGGACAGGACGACCTCCTTTATCCTCGGTTCCAACTCGGCAAGGGACCTTGGGAGGTGAACAGAGACCTCCGCATACCGTCCATTGACGGATTTTACCTCAACAGATGCCCAGGACCCATCGCATTCGTGTTCTCCCCTGCCAAATCCAGTCATGCTTGCAACCATTTTGCCTCCTGATGGATCGAAAATGCCGTAAAACTCTGCAGCTTACTAAGCTAGGCTATTATGACCGCACTGTCAATGTCCAAACCAGAGTCTCTTGCTTCGACGTGCGGGTTGCACCAGTGCCGGGTGAGGCCTATATTCGCTTTACAGAGAAAAGGAATATTTTTGAATCCATCTATCGAGGGTATACTAAAATGAGCGGATCACTTCTTGCCCGAGGCACTTTTCAGATCTTGATCGTGTGCTTGCTCCCGTTCTCATTGCGAATTGCCTATGCAGAGCCCGTTCAGAATTCGGAAGCCCATCTTCAAAACATTGTGGAAACAAAGGTCTATAGTGTGAAGGGAATGGGAAAGCCCGACAGACAATTCGTCGCACTGTTAAAAGAGAAAACGGGCAACCGGATACTGCCGATCTGGATCGGTGAATGCGAAGCACGGGCAATCGCTATCAAGCTGCGAAAACAGGATTTTCCCCGTCCACTGACCCACGACTTGCTGAAGGATATCCTGGAGGGTACCGGTTCGCACGTGGCTTCGATACTTGTAGACCAGGTCCGACCGTTGTCGGAATCGGCTCCGGGGGGAACCTATTTTGCGGTGATATCGCTGGTCCGGGCCGACGGGACAACCATCGATATTGATGCACGACCGAGTGATGCGATGGCGCTCGCCGTTCGAATGGGCCTCTCTGTGTTCGTATCGAGCCGGATACTGGAAGAAAACGGCATCGAGAATGCGTCACCAACTGATCACCTTGATGCGCCTGCTTCGGCCCGGCCAAAGACCTTTTATTAAGCGGAAGGCCTTGTGAGAGTTTTGAGATCTTGATCGGGGTCCTTCTTCAAGGATCGACTCCAGCCGACCGCAGGAATCACCCGTCCATTGGGTTATTTCGGATACAGAAGTCCATAGCCTTCCGTTGATCGAATTCCCTTCATACCAATTGCCTTGCCAGATCCTCCGGGTTGGTCACGGGATGATCACAGGCAAAGTTCCGGCACACATAGGCTGCAGGTTTGCCACCGATCATTTCTTTGTTCGCGAGTAAGACAATTCTGGACGTCAATTCGTCCGAGGCTTCCGGATTTCTGAGCGCAATCACGCGATTGGGAACATAGTGTCTTGCAACCGTACGGAGCAGTTCCTGCGTTTGAGGGTCGTCTGGAGATCCTGCGATAGCGATTTCCCGCGGACCCTCCATCGCATAGTTTAAGGCACAAAGCATCTGGCCGAATCCGGTGGGCACCTCATTCATGAATGGTTGAAAAAGGCTCAGGGTCTTCAGGGCTTTTGCCTTGAAATCCTCACGGTCGAAAAAATAGCCCAGTCTCATCAGCACCAGGACGCCCACGGAATTTCCCGAGGGAAGGGCGTTATCGTACGGATTCTTCGACCTCACAATCAGTGATTCGTGATGAACACCGGTGAAGAAAAAACCTCCCTCTTTCTCATCCCAGAACTGGTCCACCATATCTTCGCATAGTGACTCCGCAATTTCCAACCATTTTGCCTGAAAGGTGGCCTCGTAAAGGTCTATCAGCGCGCCTATGAGAAACGCGTAATCGTCTTGAAACCCTGGTTGTTGAGCACGGCCATCTTTATACGAATGCAGCAACAGCCCGGAATCATCACGCATCCGGTCAAGAATAAAATCTGCTGCAGATACCGCAACCTCCAGATATTTCTCATTTTTCAGTATCTGGGAGGCAAGTGCGAAAGAAGAGATCATCAGGCCGTTCCAATTGGCCTGAATTTTCTCATCCCTTCCGGGTTTGATCCGCTTTTCACGTATCTCAAAAAGCGTCTTACGAGCTTTCTCGAGACAACTGATGAGGTCGCTTTCAACGATGCCCGTGGATCGGGCAATTTCCTCCAAATTAACCGGAATATTCAGAATGCTCTTTCCATTCTCAAAATTCCCATCGGGCTGGACATCGTAAGATTCGCAGAATCGTTCTCCGATCTCCGAACCCAGCAGACCAAGAACCTCCTCCTGATCCCAAACAAAGAACTTTCCCTCCTCCCCTTCACTGTCGGCATCCTGAGTAGAATAAAACCCACCTTCCACTCCTGTCATTTCCCTGATCACATAGTCAAGGGTTTCCTCAACGACTCGCTTGAAAACAGGATTTGCCTGAACCTGGAAAGCCTCAAGATAAAGTCTGGAAAGCAGCGCGTTGTCATACAGCATTTTTTCAAAATGTGGCACAAGCCAACGATCATCGACAGAGTAACGGTGGAACCCTCCACCGAGATGATCGTATATGCCACCCGAGGCCATTTTCTTGAGAGCAAAAATCGCCATTTCTTTCGCTTGTTCGTTTGCGCCTGATGATCCCTCTCTCAGAAATACAGAGAGGTTCATCGTGTTGGGGAACTTTGGCTGGGAACCAAAACCACCATTTCGGGTATCGAAATTCTGAGCCATAGTTGCGAAGGCCCGGGAAACTGTCTCCGCGTCCAAACCACCCTGGCGGTTCTCCAGGTTGGCCATCCGACTCAGCCCGTCCATCAGTTTGTCGGACGCCTCCTTGATTCTGCCTGGATTTTCTCGAAAGTGATTGGCTACTGACTTCAAAACTTCAGGGAAGCCGGGTCGTCCATATCTATTGTCCGGTGGAAAATAGGTGCCGCCATCGAATGGGACACGGTCAGGGGTCAGGAAAACACTCATGGGCCAACCACCCGATCCTGTCATCATCTGAACCGCGTTCATGTAGATTTCGTCCAGGTCCGGCCTTTCTTCCCGATCCACCTTAATGTTGATGAAATGGTCATTCATGATCTCTGCAATGGCTTCATCCTCAAAGGATTCGTGCGCCATTACGTGACACCAGTGACAGGCTGAGTAGCCAACGCTCAGAAAAATAGGAGTGCTGTTTTTTTTAGCAAGTTCGAGCGCTTCCTCGCCCCAGGGAAACCAGTTCACGGGATTTGTCGCGTGCTGGAGAAGGTATGGACTGCTTTCATCCGCCAACCTGTTCAACCGTGCTTTTTCACCCAAAATCGGCTCCTAAGAATAGCGTTTCAACTGAAAGACAACATAGTCCTGGCGGGGCGCCCTTGCTGCTGCCTGCAAAGGGTACCGCCCCATCCCCAGTCTTCGATATCATTCGTCCATGTAAACACTTCGCCTGTGGGTCTTGTCCGTGCAATCCTTCCTCCCGACAAGACGCCCTCCAGCACAAGATTTCCGATGGTGCTCGTATCCCCGTCCACAACCTGTATTTCAATCCTGTTTTCCATTTTCAATTGCGTCAAGCACCACGCGGGCAACTCCATTCGAAGCGGCACATACTGGCTACCCGTGGGCATTTCACCTACAACGGCACCATTCAATACAAGACATTTGCCGGGCGTTTCAGAATGCCAGGCACAGAACCTCAGGAATGCCCTTTTTAGGCCGTGCAGATCGGTAGAAATCAGTTTGGCGTCTGCGGGTGCACGCATGTAGTCGAACGTGTCTACATCGCCCCGCTTGCGCCATTCCGTCCGGGTCTCCACGCCACGAATCAGATGATGCCATTCCACCTTGACATCCTGTATTCCAACCGCAACTTTGAACCAACCTGGCGCGGTATTCTCCAGGTATCCGGGCCAACAGAAAAGCAGGTCTTCTTCGCGCGGAAGGATTCGTGCAACACGGTTGAGGGGGACGGGAATTTCATCGGCCAGCCCGATTGGAGCACTCATGAACTGAAGCACCGGCAAACCATCGGTGCGATGCTGGATGATATTCTGATTGTGCGTATGTCCACAAAAATAGGCGTCAACAGAACACTCTGCCAGCAAAGAAGATATTTGCCGACAAAACACCTCGTTTGTGAAATGTGACCGTGCCACGGGCCAGATCGGATGATGTCCAAACACGAATATTCTGGTCATCCTGGTTTCTTCTGCCTGCTGCAATAGTTTCCTCAGCCACGAGCACTGATCGTTTGAGAGCCAATCCGTCGTGTCCATCAGAATAAACCGGCATCCCGCCATGTCCGTGAAATAGTGGCTCTCATCCAGGTTGCTGCCTAACATCCGGGACAGGTAAGGTCGAATCACCTCGTCAAATGCACATGAACTGTCCTGATTGCCTTTGCAAATCAACATCGGGATTTCAAAGCCGCCAAAGAAGCTCAGGCACGCCTCCATTTCCGCCAGAGCCTGATCGCTGCCAATGGAACCTTCCACCAAGTCCCCTGTCATCACGATAAAATCAGGCCCCTCTTTTTTCAGAGCTTCCATCGTGGGTGTCAGCACATGGCGCACATTTTCGATGTATTTTTCGGTCGTCAATGGACGAGGACTCTCGGGTCCGTGCACCAATCCGGGATGGAATTTTGGAAGAGAGAAATGCGTATCACCGATAACGGCAAAGGTGAATGGAATTTGGATATTGCTGGTCGCCAGAGGAACCGGCATATGCACTCCTTGATCTGAACCTTTGTCGTTTGCACGAAATGGGGTTAAAAAAGCAAAGTAAATGGGTGGATGGTATCTGTCAATCCTAAAAAATAATTCAACGGATACAGAAAATGGTGGTCCCTGTTAAGGAACCACCAAGTCTTCTCGAACACGAATCAGGAATTATTCTGTACCACCCCGTGGTCCGCCGCCACCCCGTCTCTGCCTGCCTTCTCTCATTCGCTTCAGATACTCGTCCAGCAACTGGTTCTGATTCTCATCCAGCACGGCCTTGACGCTTTCGATCATCTCGCGCCTCAGTGACTTGAACTTCTCCATTAATACTTCCCGGTCGGCCCTGCCCCGCATCTCTCCGGTCAGTTGGGCCCTTCTGCTGTAGATCTCCGCTAACCCCGTTCTGAGCTTAAGAAGTTGGTCATCCCTGAGACCTACTTTGGTATCAAAAGCAAGATACCCCAGCGCTTGCTCGACCGGGAGCATCATCCGAAGCATGCCTGCGCCTCTTCGCCCCTCCTGTCCTCCGCCACCATTTCCTCTTTGTGCGTGGGTTGGCACAGATAGAGTAAAGGTCGTGAACACGGCGAGAAGCAGAGATCCAGTTCTATTCACCCTTCTCATAATCGTCTCCTGTCAATCTTGATTCCGAGATCTTTCACGGGGGGGAAAAAACCGGATGTAGTTACAACTTTGGCCACCAGACATCCGGTGTTTGGTTCCCTTAGATAATTATGGGGCTTAGTAAACCACCTGGGATACAGCTTTGGAAATCAGGACCACGGAGACCGAAGTCATCCCAATCAGCCCCATTCCACAGTAGTATCCAGCCAGGAGTATTGGGGCATATGCCTTCCACTTCGACTCACCAAACCGCCGCGAAAAATAGTATTTGCCTAGGAGGGCGCCGGCAAACTGCAGAATCACGTAGTGAGGCCACCCGGCGAGGGATCCCACAAAACCGAAGAAAATAAGAGTGGGCGCTTTAAGAAGCGCAAGGATGACATACATCATCCCACCAGTCGCAAATCCCGCGACAATATACTTGGGCTTGATGATTCCCTGGAGAAGCTCCAGGCCAACAGCGCCCTGGGTTTCGCCGGCGGGCAACGTGGATTTGAGCCACATGGTCTGCATCGTTGCATCAAATGGCCAGAACGTTTGAACGAAATAGTAAGTTGAGGATGGGATTGGCCCCAACCTCCAGATGAATTCCCAGAAAATAAAGCTGAAGATGAAAATGACAACCATGGTCAATCCTGTAAGCTTTACATAACTTACAAATTTGGTCTTTGTCAATTCCATCTGCTTGTAGGTCCTGACTGCAAGCCCGTGGTCGTGCAGTGGCAGTGGAGCAAACCAGACAGCCACACCCTGATAGCCAGATAGAAAAATCGCTGCTTCCCTCAGATACGGTATGTCTGCGCCATAGGGACTACCCGTCAGCCCAATCATTCGCGCACCGATATAGGAAGAGATGGGTGTGTAAATGAACCCGAAAAAGACCAACCAACCCCAGTGGAATTCCGGTACCAGAAACCGGCAGAGAATGATAAATCCTACCGTGGCAACTGCCCACATCACGACCGGCCACAGCAGCTTTATGTCCGACCTTCCTTTGGGCAAATCTTCCAGGCTTACACCCACACTGTGGTGACCGGTTTCACGCTGTTCCTTTCGCTGCTCCAGAAGTGCCTTGATCACCATATAAATCCCGGTTACGGCAATCACAAAGGAAGTGCCGATCCCGAAACTAAGCCAGAAGTCGAATCGATTAGAAATTGCAGCGGGAATCGCAGTCATTCCAGGAGACCAGCGTGTCAAAATTTCCGCTTTATACAAGATCGGGTTGAGTACCAGATTTCCGAGGACCGCGCCGAAAAAGGATCCAACCACAACCCAGAAAGGCAGTACAAAACCTATCACGAGGTGACCCAGATCTGTCGCGATACCAAATATGGCAGCAGGAAGTATCGTCTTGACCTCAGCCGTGAAATCGATCCACGGAATCGGCAGGATTTGAACTGTGTCCGTCAGAAAGATACTGGACAGCGTTGGGACAACCACATACAACAAACCCCATACAAGACCAATACAGGTCCCCGTACTGAACACACGCCATTTCCAACCTTCCTGTTTTGCAGATGTTTCGGCAAGTGCGGTAGCACCTCTCGCCTGCACTGGGGCCAGCGGAAATGGCAATTTCTCGATATCACTGGTGATGCGAAACATCACATATCCCAATGCCAATTTCGCAGTATTAATAAGCAACAACACTGCGAACAGAACGGCTACAGGCTTTATCCAGACGGCATTGATGAATGTCCGTTCCGCGTAAACCGGGGAGTCCAGAGGTGGCACAACCCAGTCCGGGATATATTTTGCCAGACCTTCCGCAGCCGGCGACTGTATCAGATACTGGTCCCAAACCAGTGCCCCGAAAGGGCCTCCATATACCAGTGCCGTGCTGCCCAGACGTACGCCGATGCCCAGCAGACCACCGGCCACCCAGTAGATGACAAGGACCTCCTGGGTCTTGAGCCGCACGAAAGACCTTTTGGCGATCTCGAGAAACAGGATGATGGTTACCCATTCCGAGGCACCAGCCATGCTCTGTCCGGTTACCAATCCCAGGTAGATCGCTCCGGGGAGCATCACGAGACCCACAAAAAGCGTCGCCCAGATGGTCTTCATGTTGAAGCCATCTTCAAATGGCGCGTCCGCCGGCATAATGGAATCGTATTGCTCTAAGTCCTCATTTTTATCTTCTGGTTCGGTTGCCAATGCCACTCCTCCAGTGTTCGGAAATTTTCGGTCAGGTTATGCCGTTGTCTCCTGCGCATCACCAGCAAGGATCTGTTGACCTTCTTGTGCATACTGATGCTTCAGCTCGGGTGGAATGGTTCGCCACACCAGGAATCGCTTTCTGAGCACATTCAAAAATCCCCTGTTGATTCGCTTCCAGGAAGCCACATCTCCACTCAGGCGATTAATGATCACCTCAATCTTGTAAATATTGTGCTCACCTGTGGGAATGGCGCTGAGTTCCACCTCCTGGCTGATACCCAGATCGTAAGGTGCCAACCAACACGTCAAACCTATATCGTATTGTGGCTCACCCTGGCGGTCCTGAGAAGTGAATTTTACATGATCGGCTACAAAGTCACCTACAGACCCTTCACCATACGATTCGAAGACACGGGTCAGATAGGAATACATACCCAGCACCTCCGCGCCACCCACAGTGAATGGGAAATCGAATACCCAGTTGTCACCTTCAGGTTCGGGGAATTCCCATTTCCGGGTCACGTCCGGCACGGCCATGTCGGCCGCCTTTTTCGCCGGATATAGTGTGGACAGGAATACAGTCACCATCACGATGAGCGTAGCGGAAATTGCAGACAGCGATGAATAGTTCAGCTCCAGCCCGCCGAGCAGTCCGCGTTCGTACAATCCCAGGACCAGGACCTGACCGATCAGATACCCGAACACCGCCCCAACCGTCGCAAACACGGCAGCTTCCGCAAGAAACAATGCGGCAATATGATTCGGCGCCAAACCAACGGCGGAATAGATCCCGATTTCTCTGAATCTCTCGTAGACGGCCCCCATCATCGTATTCAGAACGATCAACGCCGCAATCAGGACCGGAATGAAGAGGGTACCCAGACCCGATAGTGAGGTCGAACCAATCGAACTGTAAACGGTTACCTTATCCTTGGATCCCACGAACATCGTCAGAGAAACGCGGGTCATGAACTCTTCTATATCCGGAACAAAGTCCGCCTTAATATTGCCATGTTCGTCCCGGAAGTTGGAAATGGCCACCGAATTCAGCGTGCCTCCAATATCACGAACATAATCGTAAGGCAACAGCATTACGTTGGTGGATTCCAGATGAGTAAACGTCTCGATTGGTGCGGCTGCCACCACCCGAGGATCCTGGTCCTGCGCATCTGCGAGATCATCCTTCTCTTTTACGGTATCTACAGGAGTGAGTTTTTCATCGTCCAAATCTTTGTACTTGTTGAACGCCTCGGAATCCAGGATCCCGATCACCGTGAACTCGCTACCCAACATCTCGATCTTCGCCTTGTTCACATCCTCGGGAAAAATGCCCACGAGTTCTGCCAGATCGTTGGGCAAAATGCAGACATTTTGTTCTCCTGGTTCGAACCATCTACCACTCATCAAAAACCGGTCTGCCCGACTGATTTGCGTTTCCTCTGGCGTGAGCCCCAGCAGTCCATTAACAAAACTGTCCTTCCCGGTGGTAATTCCCACGTCGAAGTCCACGTAGGTGTCCCGGGTACCCATGCTCGCAGTCTGCTCAGTTAGCCTCGTAAAGTTTATGTAGGCTCGTTCACCACGGACCTGGGAAAGATACCAGGCCCTGGGAACAATTGTCGCACGTTCTTTGAAAGCACTTTCAAGATAATTGTGAACCGACTCCTGAAGCCCTCGCCAGGACCGATCGCGTACCAAGCCGCCCTGGTAGTCTGGTGCATTATCCCTGGGCAGCCTGTAGAACTTGATAGAAGTTTGAACGGAGGTGAACGACAGTACCGTAAATGTCAACAACGTCAAGGTCACCGCGGTCAGCATCGTTCGAAGAGGCCGTTTTCGCAAATTGGAAATGCCCAGAGTAATGGCAGCGGCTGTGGCACTGAGCCGACCCACGTCCGCTTCGTAGGTACCCGCGGAGGCCTGTTTCATCTTGCGAACTTCGTCCCCGAATTTCGAGACCACAATAAACATGGCCACGCCGCCTAAAGACATGATCACAAATGCGAGGAAAATGATATATGGGGAACTACTGAGTTTGAAAGCAGGATGCACAAATCTCAGGACGAGAAAAAACAGGACAAAAATCCCCGCAAACCCGGCCAACCGCTTTGTGATATCGGGAAACCCGAAAACCAGTCTTTCGCAGAAAAATGAAAATGGCAGGAGCAGCATGAAATAGAAGATAATACCCTGAACGGTGTCGTTAGCTGTAGACATCACCTCGGGGTAGCCCCGTGCCTCTAGCCCCCACGCCTCGCGCGAAGAAGCCATAAAGGCCTCGTAGTCATGATTTGCCAGGTGCTTTTTGGCGTCGAGCAAGGACACCCGGGCGGCGTCGTGCAGCAATTTGAGCCGGGTGTTCTCAATACCGTATTGTGCAAGCTGTTTCATTCTCACATCATCTATTACCCACATATCCTTGGCTGCTTTGTACGAAGGATAGAGGATCACACCAGGTGGATACCCCGGCCCCCTGGATTCTTCGAGCAGCGCATCATCCACCGCCCATTTATCAACCGGCGTATCCAGATACTTTTCGGGCGCGTTGATCAACAGAAATTTCACGCCGAACAAGCCGGTGCTCATCAGAATTTTAATGGACATGGGTTTTCCGGAGGCGTGATGGATGCCCGCAAAGGCCACTGCCGCCCGAGTCACATTTCCTTCTTTAATGCTTTGATTTTCTATGTAGTGGTAGCCGAACTCGAGGGGCTGCGTGTCGCCCTCGTTAAGAACAGTCATATAATCGAGTGCTGAAAGGTAACTGGAATCGATGATCTCAAATATGCTGACTGCACGGCACTTGAACAGGACCTCCATCATTTCGTTCTCCCACCAACCGTAGCCCTGAGTTGTTGGGAACTTCTTGTCTCCTTCTGTGCCTAGATCGGGTGCTGATACGATCTGTCCATCGCTGTCGATTTCATAGGCCTGGATCTTGTTCGAAAACCGGTTTCGCATGATATCGAACTGGAATCTACCTGCCTTGTCCACCTCGTCCTGTGGACCGAATTCAGGCCCCCTGGATGGGTCGCCCAAATATTTCGGTCCAACCGTGGTCTTGTCTACAATGAGTGTCCTTACACCACCGCAACTGGCCACTGGACCGGGTTGCTGATATGTCACTATTGCCCCCGATATGGGAACACGGGGAATTGCAAAATCCACATCTCGTTCGAACCACAAAATACGACCTGTCAGACTGTGGCCGAGGTCTTGCAGTTTGAGTTTCGAGACCCTGAAGAATTCCGGATCCTCCACCGCCTTCAGCAACATCCCGGTGGATGCCCTTACCTGTTTTGCAAGATTTGTAAAGTTCACGAACTCAACCCGGTCGACCGGGGTATCTACTCGTTCCCGAATGGTTGACGGTGTGGCAAGGGTAATCCCTTCCTTGCCCACGAATTTGACAGCCTCACTATCAAATCCGAGTCGGATTGGCATGTAATTTTTCCACGTACGCTTTGGAGGTGCAATCGCATCCAGATGCCTGACCTCATTTGGGTAAATTTTGCTGAGGTACTCATTAAACTTCTTGGCATATGGAGCCAGCAGATTGTTCTCATAGTTGTTCGTTGCCCAGTTGGGATTGATGAATGTCCCATGAGAAAAACTGGCAACCTGATCGATTTCGCTGGACAAGTCGAATCCAACAAAGAGCCGAAAGTCGATCTTCTGATCTTCAGACATCAAATCCTGGAAATGCTCGCTTTCTCTCGAATGACGGAACAGAAAATCGTTTATGCCTGCAAGCCCCTGAAAGTGTGAACCGTTGGCCATCACCATCACGGAATACTTTGGAGGATTGTCCTTCAGGGCTTTCGCAGTTTCTAACAGTGCGGCTATACCCGTGGCATTTTCAGCCCCTGGTGCAAGCGATGGAACAATGGAGATCGCATCGTAAAAAGAACTCAGCAGCACCGTCTCATCTTCCCACTTTCGCTCCCCGCGCTTCGTAATGAATCCGCGATCTCCGGGAATCGTCCCGTAGATGTTCCAGGTTGGGACTTCCTCCCAATCCATCCTGGCGGTGACTCCTACTTCCTTCGTGCTCGATCTGGCAAGCGCCATCAACCCTGGCAGGTCATCCCGCTTAACCCAGAATCGCGGTACGTCGACGGGAACCTGAAGAAACTTTTCAAGGGCCTGTCCTTGCGTTACTTTCCCGTTGTCATAGAAAATCACAGCCTGAGCCCCGAGCATTCTCGGGTTGAGGTAATTCTGACCGCAGTCGAATTCCATAAGTACGATACTGTTGTACACCGGCTTGCCGTTTAAAGCCTTGAACGAACCATCTCCACCGTAAATGATGGGACCCAGAATCCCACCTTTTGGTAAGGTGGGTGTTCTGACATGATTTGGCCACAAACCGTGGAGCTCTACTTTCTCGCCCGTTTCGGAAACCGTCAGGATCGCACCCTTATCCACCGGTACCGTAACCCGGTGCTCTTCGACCTTTATATTTTGGAGGCCCAACGATTCGAATCTGGTCTTGACATAGTCGAATGCTTTTCTGTGTCCGGGATACCCGGGAACTCGGGAGCCCATGGACGACAGAGCGGTAATTGTTTCTCTAAGGCTTGCCTCCGAGATGTTCTCAACGGCCGCCCTGATCTGTAGATCTCGCTCCGATATCACAACTGGCTTCAGTTCAGGTACACTTGGCTTGATATTGAAGATCCTCACAAACCAATCAGTTACTTGGCCTGGATTGAAAATCGTTACGGAAGAAAGCATAAAAATTGCGACCACCCAGAGAATCACACCACCTAATCTTCGAAACATCGTCCACCCCTAGAAGTAATTGGAGACATTCGAGCTATTTGAGCAAAGGTCCAACGGGAACCCATACTAATAAATATACCAGGCGATGTCAAGCCATTTTCAGTAGCTTCAAAAAGCTGCATAATACTATGATTTTTATACTCTTTCCGAGTAGCCAGAACTTCATGCACAATCCGGAAATCGAACGAGATATATACCACTGACGTGTCTTTTACGAGGCCTCGCAGAGGCCCTGCAAAGGTGAGATATGAAGACGCAGTTTTCTACAAAAACCTTGCGCCGGCGTTGGCGTTTTTTATATTGTTTTGTTGCACTTGTATTGGCACATTTTGTGACCTCGTGCTTAAAATCTCCCGAAAGGAGTATCGCATTATGTTCCGGCGCTACAGTAGGCCATTAAGGGGAATCGTTCCGTGTGTTTTAATTGCGGGTGTTCTGAGTTGTGGGGGTCCCGAAAAGGCCGTCGAAGAGAAATTGAGTGATCATGTATTATTCTTCTCGAATTTTGAAAAGGGTGTCGACGCACTATCCAGCGCAGGTTCGACCCTTGCAGAGATCGACGGTGCCCTTACCACGCACCACATCACCGAAGGCGTATGGGAAACCGAAAAAACCTCAGACGGTTACATATCTTTCTCAGAGGGTTCAGGTGCGCTGATTTACAAGGCCAAGGACAACTTTCCCTATCTTGGAAGAAAACCCTGGGCGGGTTCGGTTGCCTTCTGGATGGGAGTAAATCCCGAGACTGAGCTTAAAGCGAATTATCCTGAACCCTTCCATGTGGGTAAAAAGTGGGATGATGCTGTAATATTTGTGGATTTCGATAAGAAGCATGGCCCACCAGCATTGCGCTTCGGATGCTACCCCGACAAGTTGGGGGAAGTCTCAGACGAAATGGTAGAAAAGCGTGTGATCCGAGTAGAAAACGTGAACTGGAAATCTTCAGAATGGCATCACATTGTGATTACATGGGAAAATTTCAATAGTGGGAAAGCAGATGCGGAGTGGGCATTGTATGTGGACGGCAAGGAACGCGGGCGGAAAAAGAACCTCAAGCAGGACATCTCCTGGGATCTTGATGCTCAGACCATACGATTCAATCATTATAAGTACCAAGGCAAGATTGACGACATCGCTGTCTTCGACGTCTCTCTGGACTCGAAAGAGGTGGCATATTTATTCAAGCCGCGCATTCCGCTCAACAATCTGCTCAAGAAGGATCGCTGAGATTTTTTAATAAATGCGCTATGGGACTCCTGGGCGATGGATCTGCGATCCATCGCCCAATTGTCTAAGGAACCATGCACCTGATCCACGCGTTATCCATTACATAAACACCGATGGGTTTGCCGAAGGGAATGCATCGGATCAACCCAATTCTTGGAGTAGCCGTGCCCAGAGTAATTATCCTGAAAGCCCTGACCCTCCTTATGGCTGTAATGTGCCTCCCTGAAAAGGGTACCGCAAGCAGTAAGGAAGACCCTGAAATCGCGCATTACAGGAGGCTGGTGGCGTCCAAACCGTCCAATATTCAGGTGAATGTTACCTATCAGGATCTTGTCCTGAAATCGAATCCTTCGGAAAGGGCTACGCTACAAAACGAGTATGAGAAAAAGCTGAAGTCCCGGGGGGCCAACGCCGCAAATTTATACCTTTACGGAAGGATTTTGACCGATCCTGACGAGCGTCTGGGTTATCTCTTGCGGGCGGTCAAGGCAGACGCCACGCTGTATCAGGCTCGAGTCGATCTTGGTAGGGCATACTATCACGCGGGCGACTACGATACGGCGATTTCGCACTATAAATCAGCACTGAATCTGAGACCCTCATCCGGATTTACGCGCAACCTGCTGGGTCTGGCCTATTACTATAAAGGTTATGTGGACCAGGCCACTGCGGAATACAGAAAAGCGATAGAACTGAACGACCGGTATATCGATGCATATTTGAATCTTGGGCTTACTTATCTCTACACGGATCGAGCCGTCCAGGCGATCCATGTGTATGAACAGGCCCTGACCGTGGAAACAGACGGGTCTGAAAAGAGGTATGTCTACAGAAATCTGGGAATGGCGCTTGCCCAGATGGAGCGGATAGACGATGCGAAGGCTGCATACAGGAAAGCGCTCGAACTGGACCCAACTTATTCTGACGCATATATCAGTCTGGGGAATTTGGCGTTCAACAGCGGCGATTACAAAAATGCGGGTGGATTATATGAGAAAGCGCTGGAAAACAGCTCGGAAAGCGGAGAGCTACAACTGAAGCTTGGCCTCTCCTCATTCAACCAAAAGAACTTTAAGAAGGGTATTGTACATTTGCAGCAGGCCGTTAAGCTTGACTCTACCCAGACAGATGTATACTACTATCTGGGCCTTGCCTGCTTCAACGATGGGCAGAACGCCCTCGCAATGGATGCACTTGAGAAATATGTATCGCAAGAACACCGATACTCCAAGAACGCAACTGTGTTCAAGGCAAAACAGCTCATTGGAGACCTGAAGCGCATCAAGATCAGGGAGATCTATTGAGCTTACTGCCAAGCTACCTTTTTGAAGATATGCCCAGCACGATGAACATAAAACCACTTGCCAGCAATCCACTTACGGTGCCATTACCCAGCACGACCCAGACCGATTCCAATCTGTCGAATAGCCAGATCCACACGATCAGGATAGACAGCATCGTGGGAATCAATGCAACCAGCCTGTCCGGGATAGAAAACCTCTTCGCCACAAGCGTGCCCAGGACCGCAAGAACCGCAACACCGAGTTGATCACCTATCTGCATGCAACCTCCCATTTCCCAACTGTTCGTGTGAATTCGAGTTTTTTTCAAACTGTGACCAACGACACAGCACATTTCGACTTCGCGTTATATTATTGAACATATGAGCCTCGGTCTTGGGTGAGCCGAGGCAAAATGCCCTTCTTCCCAGTAGGAACCCTTGAATAGGTGACCGAAGCCGGGAGAAGGGCGTTTCTGTGTCCGTCAATTAGTGTAGGTAAATATATCTGCTCACCCCAATGCCGGCAATATCAAATCCATTCTAAATATTCTGCATCGGAACTCTTCCGCCAAATCGGGTCTGTTCTGACTTGACTGGCCTCGCACCAGAGGGTTATCTTAACCCGTGCAAAGGTCACCGATACGCTTAAGGTTCAAGCCAACCTGTCCCGGAGGCAGTGCATGGGAAAAATCCTCATCGTAGAGGACGATCCAACCGTCCGGTTGCTCATACGAACCCTCCTTGAGCAGGATGGTCACGCAGTCCTGGAGGCTGCAAACGGCAAAGAAGGTGTGGACAGATACAGGAGTGAAGGCGCAGATATCGTGATATCGGATATTCTAATGCCGGTGAAGGATGGATTGGAACTGATCCAGGAACTCCGACGAGATAATCCGGAAGTGAAACTCATCGCGATGACGGCCTATGATGAGGAAGGAGAAGCCGGTTATCTGCACCTTGCGGAAGAGTATGGAGCTGATCGCGCCTTTTGCAAACCCATACCTGCAGAAGACCTCCGCAATGCGGTTGAGGATCTGCTGGGCTAACACAAACTCGCGTACGTCGCCGGACCTGAAGGGTCAAAAATGAAGAAGTGTCCTTTCTGTGCGGAAATGATCCAGGACGAGGCGACAAAGTGCCGATTTTGCGGTGAATTTCTGGACAATAGCCTGGCAGAGTTCAAGGAGAGCCAGTCGCAACCTATACCTGCCGCCAGATTGGCTGAGATTCGGCGGCTTCAACGGATTGCGAGTGGTAGACCTACGAAGGCCGACAGGAGCCGAAAGTCCAGGGGCTTGATGTATCTCGCCATCATTTCTTTGATTCTTTTTTACAGCTGGCATTGGAGAAGTTCCCAGCAAAACACCAATCCGATTTCTGCTTCAATAAGGTCCGAGATATCACTGGAAGCGTTCTCCACAATTTTCGGGTCAGGCAGTCCACTTTCGCAGACCTCGAAAATTGAGGAATTCCAGAACTTCAAAGGGAAGGTTGTAACCTGGACCGGAGTCGTTGTCTACCTGAACAGGGGCTCGGGGGCAAAGCCTTTCGTCACCATCAGACAAAATACGGCTGCCGGAATAACCAGCGTAACGGTTTATCTGAAAAAAGCTGCAAGCCCAAGCATGGATAGCCTACGAGTTGGGCAGGAAATTAGATTTTCTGGCAAGATCGCTGACTATGGTCACCAATCCGAATTTATCACCTTGATCGCCGGGGCGATCCTTGCGGATTCGGACCCAAATTGAAGGCTATTCCTGGTAGCAAACCTCACCCAAATGGATGCACAGTACAGATCGATGCATGATTCCCTACATAACGATCCTATTTTATTTAAAAACAATATCTTAACCATCACAAAGCCATCGCTGGCTTGACGATGGAAATTTGCACGAAATATGTTTCGAAAATATCTTGACTTTAATGAACTTAAGTTGTATCTTCTTGCTGCTACTCTACATAACTTATCCAATATGAGTAAGTTACTTGCCTAGAACGAAATTTTGCAAAGGAGGGGAGATGCGATCCGTCCTGACATTTGGCCTTGTAGTTATGGTAGCACTGGTATTTGCGGGTTGCGCCCAGCCACCTGAGGAAGAACTGAAGGCGGCAGAGGAAGCGCTTGCAAAGGCTCAGAGCGCCGGGGCTGATGTGTATGCCACAGAAGTCTACCGGTCTGCCAAGAATACATTGGACGATGCGAAGTCAAAAGTTGAGAAGAATGATTATGAAGCTGCCAAGTCCTCCGCAATCCGAGCAAAAGAGTTGGCGGATCAGGCAAGATCACAGGCTGAAACCAACAAAGCTAAGACACGCGATGAGGCGCAAGCCGTCATCAACAGCACTGCCGGCGGTTTGGCGGATATCCGGTCATCCCTTAACAACGCGCCGCAGGGCAAAGGAGCAGATGAAGATCTCGACCAGTTGCGCTCGGATCTGGGGCAGGCAGAAGCCTCGATTGGTGACGCTCGGAGCAACCTGAGTAGCGGCAAATTCAAAGAGGCTCTCGCGAGCGCAAGATTGGCAGAGAGCAAACTCGGACAGGTTCAGGGGTCGGTGCAAACGGCAATGCAAAAGATTGAAGACTGGAAGGAGAAAAACAAGGTCTGGTTTCTACGTTAGAATCAGGCCATTCAGTTGCTTCGATCTAAAAATTGAGACATTTTCATTCTGGAAAACCGAGGAGGCCATAGCTTCTCGGTTTTCCGCTTTTTAAGGCCTTATTCATGCTGAGTTCCATATTGAGGGCATTCTCCTCGTCCACTCTCCTTGTAATTTTGCTAACCTGTCCACTGTGGCCCGAATCGTCGCTTTCCGACCCACCAGATGAGACTTCAGGCACAGCTTCCTCAGAATCTATTAAATTCATTCAATCTGAAATCGATTCTCTATTATTATGCATTGAGCACATTTCCTCAAAAACTCCGTATCTTGTAATAGACACTACAAACAATCGGCTCCAGATCAGAAAGGACCGTCGCCTGATTATGGATGCAAGTTGTGCAACCGGTAGTGGAAAGGTCTTGCTTGGTCCTAAACGAAAAACCTGGAGCTTTGATACTCCTAGAGGAGTGTACACGATTCAGCGAAAAGTTGTGGATCCGATCTGGGCAAAACCCGAGTGGGCGTTTGTTGAACTGGGTGAATCAGCCCCCGTCTTGCCCTGGTCCTTCAGCAGGCTCGATCCTTTAACCCTGGGAAAATTTGCCCTGGAACTTGGTGACGGGTATGAAATCCATGGGACGCTATATCCACATTTGATCGGAAGGCATATTACACACGGATGCATAAGACTCAATGATCCAGATTTGCGGTCCGCGTTCGAGACAACCGATACAGGCAACAAGGTCTATATCTATTGACCAGGATCTCCACAACGGCCTCAGTCCTTCCCACGCTGCTATCCATCCTCATGTTCAGCGCTGGCGCAGAGGGAATCTCGGAAACAGAAACAGACCTCCTGAGCCGTAAGCGAGCCCTTGAATCGGAACTCCAATTCGCGAGGGAGTATCCATCGGAATTCTATCTCATCATCGATCTTCAGGAGCTTGTGGTTCATTTGAAATCGGGTGGCGACTTACTGAAATCATCCCCGATTCCAGGATATTATTTTCCTTCTCTGCAACATAGAATCAACCCAATCCGCACCCTCAGTTCAAAGATCCATCCTGGAACACCCGAACCAGGCAATGATGGGCTGCGGTTGCGCGGGAGAATGTTGCCACTAGATTTTGTAGGTCGACTCATTGAGGGACCGAGGAAAGCAACCAGATTGTATTTCACACCTTCTCTCCTGCTGCAGTCGGAGGCGGTTCCTGTCGACCGCAAAGTGGGTTGGATCATGCTTTCCGGTGTTGACCTGAAAGCGGTTGCGGCCGCACTGCGCCCTGGCTCGGTAGCAATTCTCATTAACAGCAGTCATCAGCGGAATTCAAGTGTCCAATGAGGCCTGTATCTATCCTGTTGCTGTTCTCACTGACATTGTTCTACCCAACCAGAGTTTTGCCCCAGGTTGATACCCGTTACGGAGGAGAACCCTTACTCCTGGGTGCTGGCGCACGGCCGATGGGCATGGGAAGTGCGTTCGTGGCCATCAGCAATGATGCAACGGCCACATACTGGAATCCGGCCGGGCTTGCTGGTCTTGAGGCGAATGAATTCCAGGCACAACACGCAGAGCGGTTCGGAGGGGCAATCAATCACGATGTATTCACGCTTGCCAGCCCCTACCCCATCGGTGGCTTTGGAATCGGCTTGACCAGGTTGGGAGTAGATAACATTAAACTTACGGCACTGGAAAATCCGAGTGCCCCGGCCGGTTCAGAGAACCGTCCTGTAGTGACACGTGTAGAAACTACAACCGACTACGCACTCTACCTTTCATATGGTCGACGGATCCATCCGGATTTGGCGGTAGGAGCCAGTTTCAAGCTCATCTGGCGCAATCTGGCAGTAGGCGATGGATCGGGATACGGCATTGACATCGGACTACTCTACAACCTGCGCCCCGGGATCACATTCGGGATGAGCATTAGGAATTTGACCCGGACCAAAATCGCATTTGACTCCGGCTCCAACGACAAGATTCCACCCAGCGCGTGGCTGGGCATAGCCTATGCCAGGCGCGTGCCCTCTCTCAAAGGTGACATCACATTAAGCACAAGCCTTCATTTAGGGGAACAGACATCCTCGGTCACTGACACACAGGCTTTCCGAGTCGGTGCAGAATACCTCTACAAACAGATCCTGGCCTTTCGAACGGGCGTTGAGGGTACACATTTTACCGCAGGCACTGGTCTAAAATTTCTGGACAGGTTCAGTCTTGATCTTGCCTTCCTCGAACACGACAAGCTCGACAACACATATAGAGTCTCCGCATCGGTTTATTTCTGATTACACAGGGGCATTCCTATGGACATGCCGGATACCGGCAAGAATTTCAGGTCAGGCTATATCGTTCTTGCTGGAAAACCCAACGTCGGAAAATCCACACTATTCAACGCTATTGTGGGTGAACGCCTGTCAATCGTTTCGCACAGGCCGCAGACAACCAGAAACAACATTATGGGGATACTGACCACCGACAAAGCCCAAATGATCTTTCAAGATACACCGGGACTTCTCGAACCACATTATCGGCTGCAGGAAATGATGCTGAAATCCGTTCGTTCTGCTGTTGCGAACGCGGACGTCCTGCTTGGCATTGTGGATATTTCGGACTTCGAGGCCTCCTTCGACGAAGCGTTCAGGCAGACCCTTCACGCCACCCGCTTGCCGTGTATCGTAGCCCTGAACAAGATCGATCTGGCAGGAGCCGATTTGATCGAAAGCAGTGTTGCGGCGATTAAATCTTCAACGCATGAATCGCTTCAAATCGTTCCGGTATCTGCTTCCGAGGGCAAGAACCTGAGCCAATTGCAAAACAACCTCTGCGATGCCCTCCCCTATGGTCCGCTATATTACCCCGAGGATATGCTGACAGAGCATCCGGAACGGTTTTTCGTGGCTGAGCTTGTGCGGGAGGAAATCTTCATTCGATTGCGGCAGGAATTGCCATACGCCATCGCGGTAAAGGTAGAAGAGTTCCGGGAAGACAAGGCCAAAACGTATATCCGGGCGGATATTATCGTTGAGCGGAATTCACAGAAAGGCATCGTGATCGGCAGTGGCGGAAAGACGCTGAGAACCATTGGAAGAAACGCCAGGATAAAAATTGAGTCCTTCCTGGCGAATCCCGTATACCTGGACCTCCACGTCAAGGTGTCTGAGAATTGGAGAAAGAAAGAGACCGCTCTGAAGGGCTTGGGCTACGAGGCGTCTTGATACGTTATGCCGATTAATATTAAATCCATTCTGAAGCTGCTCCTCAGTTTGACACTTACCGTCGTGTTTCTATGGGCTGCTTTCCGGAATGTTGAATTAACTTTGCTTTGGAACACGATGAAGCAAGCCGATCTATTCTGGCTGCTTGCTTGCGTCTTTCTTTTTCTTCTCGCCGTACTTCCCAGAGCCTGGCGCTGGCAGATCCTGCTAAAACCAGTCGCCCCCAATGTTTCCCTGTGGCGTATCTGTATCGCAACCCTGATTGCTTATGCGGGCAACAATGTCTTTCCTCGTGCCGGAGAAATCGCACGCGTAATGGAGGTAAAGCGGGAAAGTGACAGCTCCTTGAGTGCCATTCTGGCAACGGTCCTTGTAGAGCGTTTGATAGACCTGATTGCGCTTCTAACATTATTCGGCGCCGTTCTGTTCACGCTTCGACAGGAAATTGGGCGTGTTTTTCCCTGGATGGAGGGACTGGCACTGTTCGCCTTCGGAGCTTCCATGGTTCTGCTGGTTCTGTTTGGATTGTTGTCTGCATATGGTGATCGGACACTTGCCACAGTGGAAAAGATGGTGGGCAAGCTATCCCAAAAATTGGCGGAAAAGCTCGTAGAAATACTGAAGGCCCTTTTCCAGGGCCTCGGTTCGGTACGGGGTACATCAGGATACTCCGGTATTCTTCTTTCCAGCATCGTCCTAAACTTCATCTACGTTTTGGCAACCTACGTGATCTTTCTGAGCTTTAACTTCTCAACACATCAACTGGGATTTCAGGATGCCCTTGTGGTGATGGTTGTATCAACGATTGGTATTATCATTCCCACTCCGGGCGGAACCGGAACCTATCACTATTTCTGCAGCCAGGCGCTGCACCGCCTATACGAGATCCCTCTGGCGGAGGCCCTGGCCTTTGCCACCGTTGTTCATGGCATTGTATTCATCACCTACTTGATCGCGGGTGGCCCCGGACTGCTACGGCTGCTGTTCCGGCAAAAACTCACAACTCGGATTTAGGTCGCTTCCTTCTGTAAACGCAAGGAAATGGCCATTTCTGCTTCAGCCTCATCGATCAAACCTTTCTGTTGAAGGAGTCGCGACAGGCTTGTGTGCGCCAGTGCCTCCTCCGGTGAAAGATCGATCGCCTTGCGCGCATGGGCAATTGCATCGTCGACCCTCCCCAGTCGGTCCAGAACGGTAGTCATTCCCAGATGAGCCAAAAAGAAGTCGGCGTCCTGGTTCAGCGCACCTTCGAATGCCTCTATGGCCGCTTCGTCATCGCCCGAAGCCACGAGCTTAAGCCCTTCCATATAATGTGCTTTTGCAGACACGGATGGTCCCTCCACCAAAACAATTGGACTTAGCGCAGCCCCATGTGACCGGACTGAAGAATAAATGCGGCTACACCCAGTAGCAGGATGACCACTACCAAAACTACCCGGCAAAGCCAACAGGCCTCCTTCTGATCCGAGGAGGCCTGTTCCATAAACTCACCACAATGTTTACACTTGATGGCCTCTTCCCGAATCTCTCCCTGGCATTCCGGGCATTTCCTGTATCCGGTTCTGGACCGTCCCCATCTCTTCATCTTGATCCTGCCGGAATTCCACCGTGAAGTTAGAAATGTGATGTGAAGTCGATTGAAAAGTACTGCTTCGGCTTGTATGTTTCGGCAAAATCGGTTGGCCAGGCGAGGTCGTAGCGAAAGAGGAACATGCCCATGTCAACCCTCGCTCCCAGGCCGTAGCCCGCTCTTAAATCTCGCAATTCGAATCCTCCGGCTTTTGATTCCCAGGGATCAAAATTGTCTCTGTCGAACGCTCCCCCCACATCGAGGAACAGTTCACCCTGGACATTCGAGAAGAAAAATGGCAAAGGCCATCCCATTGCCAATTGTCTCACCAGTGGAAACCTGAACGAAAAATTCGCCAGAGCATAAGAGTCCCCTGCGAGCTCAAAAAGCTCAACTCCCCGTAAGGGCCAAACGAAGGCAGAGAAGAATATACGGTCCTGATCCACATCTGCGAATGTTGAAAAATTAGGATTGACGGGATTGTTTACACCACCTACAAAATAAACCTGCTTGTTTCGACCGTAACTGGTGCCGCCCGAAAGACGAAACGCGAAAGTGTATTCATCGAGTGCGAGGATGTATTTTCTCAGGTCCGCGGTAAATGAAACATACTCCAGCCCGGCCCATGATCCTTCTGCACCAAGCCTGATCCGCCGGCCATCTACAGCACCATAACGGCTCATAAGCGCATTGTCGTCCACCAGAGCCGTTCTCGAAATTACCGCGCGCTGGCTCGCAATGGTTTCTCCATCCAGCCCGCGTGTCGTTCCGCCCGTGAATCCTCCCCGGACGAATGGATTGTCATACCGATCCAGCCGTTCCCTGGTGATATTGATCCCACCGGTACTCAACTCAAATCGACTGAACCTGCTGAATGGTCGAATCAACGTGATGTCCCCGCCATAGTATCTGTCGGCTGTCAGCTGGCCACGGTCGAAAAAGAACAGTCGAGTATGGTACAGATTGAAATAGTAATTGGTCTGCCTGGCGAGATGCTCGTATCCAAAAATGAAATCACTGTCTTTTAAGGAGAAGTTTAGACTGGTGGAAATTGTCATCCTGTGATCGCCCATCACATCGGTCAAAGAGAGTTGAACGAGGCTGCTGACCCCATAGAACGTATCGAAACCGGCGTTGGCGCCGAAGAACTCCGGCTTCAGCTTTACGCGATACTTGCTGACCTGGAATTCCTTGTTCCAGTCCTTCAATGTGACTTCCCGATTGTCCTCGTCCGCCCCATCCTGAATGCCGCTTTCGTCTTCATCAAGATTCGTAGATTGAGCCTCGGCGGCGGCAAGCGTCATTTGATCCGAAACCCACTTCTCGATTTTCCTGTCGGCCACCGACGTGTCTGCGGCTTCTTCCACCGCCTGGAGACTGTCGGGCTCTCCGCCTGCTTCCACCCGGGTTTCTTCCTGTTCCCGCTGCAGTTCAACAAAAGATTTGTCCTCCAGACCCTGGATGCGCTTGGCAAATCTCGTAAGTGGCAAGTCTTCAAGAGCCCTCCTCTGCTGGAGTGGCTCTTTCAACACAAAAATGTCATAACCTGCCCGGTGAAAAGTGTTGAAGGCCAGCTTCTTACCATCTGCCGACCAGTCTAAATATTGTGCGCTCGAAAGGAGATTCGTAACAGGGTACGACCCTACACTGTCCAGGTGTGTGATGTAGATGTTGCCCACTCCCGTTCGGTTGGACACAAAAGCCAGCTTTCTACTGTCTGGACCCCAGGTGGGGTGAAGATCGTCTACATTGCTCTCAATTACCTTGCGAATCTCAGAACCATCTGGCTTCATTACGTAAATGTCGTATTCACCAAATGGAAAATCCTTTTTGCCATCAAATTCAAGGTTTGGCCCTGGCCGGTCGGAACTCATTGCGAGCCACTCCCCATTTGGAGACCAGTCCAGGTGTTTCTCATCGTAGGGATCGCTTGTGACCCTCCTGAGCGATTGGTCTTCCAGATTCACGACATAAACATCGGACCAGCCGTCTTTCAAACCCACGACTGCGATCTGCTGACCATCTGGAGACCAGGACGGCTCGAAAAGGCCGTCGAGATCGAATTTGAATCTCTTTTTTATCCGCTTCTTCTTGACGTCCAGTATGTAGAGGGTATTCTTGTTTTTCGACTTGGCTGCAAATGCGATGCGCTTGCCATCGGGCGACCAGGTGATTCCCGGCCGCAATACGAACATGGATTCAAAAGCAGAAGAACGTTCTCCCTCCACCAACCTGCCTAGATCCTGACCATCGATGGCAGACATGAGGTAAATGTCGAAGGTACCCTGCCGCTCCGTAACATAGGCGATTTTGTCCCCCTGAGGAGAGAAGCTGGGGGAGATATTGTAAAACCCGCCGCTTTCGAAATCATCCGTCAGCCGCTTCGCAACTTCCTCTGGTTCGTTATGTAGATTGATCTCGTTCCAGTATTGACGCTTGAGCCACAATTGCCACTTCTCATCCAGTTCTTCCAATCCTACACCCACCGAAGACTTCATGGCTTTGTCCACACCGCGTGCGGAACGGAATGCTGATATGAATTCCGCAACCTTGTCTTTCCCGTAGGTCTCGTCAATCATCATAAACACGGACTGCCCACCCTTGTAGGCAAAAGGACCATTGAGCGCCATTATAGGCGGAACGTATCCTGTAATGGTAGCGTGCCGCATGAAGTTATCTGCGGCGTTGTCCCATCCGCCCTGGGACAGATATTCGGCTACCCCTTCTGCCACCCAAAGCGGAGGAATTGCCGCAGACTGAGACATCATCGCTCCAAGCCAGCCTCCACCCGTCCACATTTCGAGCGTGACAACGTGTGCAAGCTCGTGGTGAATCACGTGTCTGAAATCCGCATAGGAACCGGTGTATGGAATAACCACCCTGCCCTGGGCGAATTCAGTGAACCCTCCCGTGAACTCTGAGGACTCCTGAGGCAAGATGTTGCTCACCGCAAACCCGTTGTGCGAGTTGTAAATTACGATCGGATATCTACTCTTCAGGGTGTATTTGAGGTCCTTCTCCAGCCTTACAAGAGACCGTTCGGCCTCCTTTGCACAGAATTCAGCCGCAGGTTGCGAATCGCGGTCGAAATAGAGGATGAAATGCTCGGTCTCGATGAAGTGCCAGTTGTAATCATCGTAAGTTACCTTATTCTGCCCGAAATACTCCTGGGCGGTTGAACTGCCCGCAAACAGAATACCTGCAACAGCAAGCCTCCCGAATATGCGAAGCCACCTCTTCATATCTTAGCTCCCGGATAGGAATGAGACCTTTGGATGGTCGGTATTGCCGCCGATGGTCGCTTGATCCTCTGGTTCAAACGCAAGTCAGCAATCGATGTACCGGCTACCCTATACACCCTCAATGCACAAATTAACATGTTAATTTACAACACTATAACGCTGAATATCCCGGATCGATTCTGGTTTCCGCAATCCGACTCTATCACCCCTTCATACGAGTGATGCATCACAGGAGACAGCGTGGCAGATTCGTCTGAGAAGAGCTGCCTCTAGGACTTTTACCTTGACTTTAACTCTTGAATTCACCTATGTTTAAAGCGCTTCACAGTCCCCCTGTGGTGCCTTGTTTCAACTCCCCTTCACGACCACCTGGAGGGACCCACCGATGTCTGACGTAATCACCCAGAATTCTATTTACCAGGAAGCCCTGGACAATGCACTATCGGAAGTTCACGATCTTGGAGAGGAAGTTTCACAGCTGAGGGACTTGTTGGATCTTTTGGAACACCGGAAGAAGGCGGTTGAGGAGATGTGTGTTGCCATCCAGCGTCTGGTTGATTCAGGAGCCCACGAAGTGTCCCAGGACGCTTCCATTCTCGCATTTCCAAAGGGCCTTGTCGCCTTGACCCAGGAAGAAGTGTCCTTGATCACCAACACCACTTCGGGGTTATCTTAACGTCTACCAGCTATCGCACTACACAAAATACGGGTTGTGCTCAATTTCCTGTTCTACAGATGTAATTGGGCCGTGGCCCGGAAAAATCCTGGTATCGCCACTCAGGCTCAAAACCTTTTTCCGAACCACTTCTATTTGTCCAGAATAAGCATTCCCTCTTGCGCCTCCAAGCGAGCCCGCAAAAAGCGCATCGCCGGAAAAGAAAACACCGCTTGTTCCATATCCGAACCCACCAGAGGTGTGACCTGGCAAACCAGCGCCGGTTACGCTCAGTTCCCCCACTCGCTCGCCCCACGTGTCATCCACCAGCGCATCTACCAGTGTCTTACTGCTACCCAGCAGGCCCATGTCTTCTTCCGAACAGAACACCTTCGCCCCAGTTGCCGACTTGAGTTCTCGCAGAGCTCCGGTATGATCTCCGTGCCCGTGGGTCAGGAACAGGTGCGTCGGTTTTACGGACATGTCCTCGGCCTTATTCAAGATCTTTTCCGCCTGGCCACCTGCGTCCACAATCGCTCCCGAGCCAGATTTCTTGCACTTCAAAATGTATGCGTTCACAACCATACCTGCATCAAGCACCACGCGCTCAATCTGCAGTTCTGATGTATCGTATGGCTCATTGCCCCCTGCGGGTAGCCACCCTCGGGCGATTCCGATCAGCTTGTTTCCGTCCAGACGCAATGCGTGGGCGAGGGTTTGAATTGTAGAATCCTCCGGTACCAGTTCATAATTTTCGATCTCTGAGATCTGTGCAGAACTCAGGCCGGTTTCTTTCTCCAGCCGGGAATCTGAAATGCCCAGACCCCGCTTCGCTTTTCCAACAATGTCTCCGAAAAAATCTTCCAGGGTATCGTAATTCACTGCGCCCTCCGTTAACTGATCCGTTCAACCTGAGAAATATCAACAGGATCAGTTTATCTACAAGACCCCTAAAAGTCAATGCCTTTCACCCTGCCTTACGTGGTCTGGAGGCTAGGCAAATTGGAACGCACACCCACACATTGGGTGATACCACCCACCCCGATAGTCGTTGCCAATTAAGCCGGCAAAATGTATCTTCCAGATTGAACTCGAGAACACAAACCCGCCCAATGGATACTGAATGAAAGTCAACCCGAAACAGATTACCGGTGAATATGCTGCAGAATTCGTTGAAGATGGCATGGTGGTTGGATTGGGCACCGGCTCCACGGCCTATTTCGCAATCCGGAAAATTGCAGAACGGGTTCGGAATGGACTGAATATCCGTGGCATTCCCACCTCTGAACAGTCCCGAATTCAGGCAGAAGAGGAAAGCATTCCACTCACAGACTTTTCGGAGGTTGAAGACGTAGATCTCACAATAGATGGAGCGGATGAAGTCGATCCGGCATTTAATCTTGTTAAAGGTGGAGGCGGCGCCCTGTTGCGTGAGAAAATTGTAGCCTCTGCCAGCAAGGCAGCGATCATTGTGGTTGATGAATCCAAAATGAAAAACCGTCTGGGTGCATTTCCCCTGCCAATCGAAGTGGTTCCCTTTGGATGGCAGCATACCGCAGGGAGACTCAGCCGGCTGGGTTGCGAGCCAAAACTGAGAACGGAAAATGGAAGCGCCTTCATTACCGACAATGGAAACTACATTCTGGATTGTCCTTTCGGTCAAATCGATGCACCACCCGTGCTTGAACATGAAATCGTGAACATATGCGGCGTGGTTGAATGTGGGCTATTCACCGGCCTTGCCTCCCGAATCTTGATCGGGAAATCAGACGGGAATGTTCAAGAACTCACGGAGCCACAACCTTTATAGTTTGGATACGGAAAAGGGAAACCTACCATACCCCGGAGGATCAATGAGTATTCTAGTAGACAAGGACACGCGCCTCGTCGTCCAGGGAATCACTGGAGGCGAAGGAACATTCCATACCCGGCAAATGCTGGACTATGGCACGAATGTAGTGGCAGGTGTAACACCTGGAAAGGGAGGGCAGGAGTCGGAGGGCGTGCCGGTATTCAATTCAGTATCCGAGGCAGTGGCCGAAACTTCCGCAAACGCCTCTGTCATCTTCGTGCCTGCCGCATTCGCCGCAGACGCGATCATGGAGGCAGCAGACTCGGGCGTTGCGCTGGTGATCTGTATCAGCGAAGGTATCCCTGCGCTGGACATGGTCAAGGTGAAGCACTATCTGGATAGCAGGGAAACTAGGCTGATTGGTCCGAACTGCCCCGGGGTGATCTCCCCGGGAAAATGCAAAATTGGAATCATGCCTGGAGACATCCACCAGATGGGCAAGATTGGCGTTATCTCTAGAAGCGGTACACTAACCTACGAAGCCGTTGCCCAGCTGACAGCAACAGGTCTCGGCCAGTCGACCTGTGTGGGTATTGGTGGTGATCCTGTAATAGGTACAAGTTTCATCGACTGTCTATCTCTGTTCAAGGATGACCCACAAACAGAAGCAGTCGTGATGATTGGTGAAATTGGGGGGACCGCCGAAGAGCAGGCGGCAGAATATGTTAAGGCATCATTGAGCAAACCTGTGATCAGCTTCATTGCCGGCCAAACGGCCCCGCCTGGAAGGCGAATGGGTCACGCGGGAGCCATCATATCTGGCGGTCATGGCACCGCAGCTGAAAAAATGGAAGCCCTGAAATCGGCTGGAATTCACGTATGCACCAGTCCGGCAGATATCGGAGAAACTGTGGTAAAGGCCCTTTCGGGTTGAATCCGAATCTATGTGCCACATTCAAGCGCCGCAGATCCGTGAGAAACTTCCTGCGAAGGTGAGTTTTCTAAATGGAAACTGTGGCGTTTTCTCATTTGAGGTCAGGCGTTGAACACCCCTCCTTCCAGAGCACATTCAATGATTGGAGAAAGTGTACCAGTCCGGGAAATTCTTGATTTGGTTGGCCGGGTTGCCGCTACCCCTGCCACTGTCCTGATCACAGGCGAAAGTGGAACAGGGAAGGAAGTGGTGGCAAGGGTCATCCACAATCGTAGTTCAGCTCCCACGCAACCCTTCGTGTCGATAAACTGTGCTGCAATTCCGGCCAATCTTTTGGAGGCAGAATTATTCGGATATGAGAAAGGCGCCTTTACGGATGCGAGAATCAACAAGAAAGGTTTGCTGGAACTGACAGAGGGAGGCACTGTTTTCCTGGATGAGATTGGGATCATGCCGCTTGATCTACAGGCCAAGATCCTGAGCGTGCTGGACACACGTATCTTCAGGCGATTGGGGGGCACGGTAGACATTCACGCTGACCTCCGTTTCGTTGCGGCAACCAATGAGGAACTGGGAGACGCCGTAGCAGAGGGAAGATTCAGACAGGATTTATATTATCGACTGAACGTAGTCCCCATCAAATTGCCGCCCCTGAGGGACCGGGGGACCGACATCTTGTTGATCGCCACTCATTTCTTACGGATCTACGCAAAAAGATATGAGAAAAGCTCCTGTGTGTTTACTGAAGCAGCCGAGCGGTGGTTGATGAACAATGACTGGCCGGGGAATGTTCGAGAACTCAGGAATAGCATCGAGCGTGCGGTGCTGTTGAGTCCGGGTGAGCGCATACAGGTGGCGGATCTTGCTGTTGGTCAGAGCGAAACCCCGCCACAGGAATCCGTGCCTGCTGTTGAAATCACCGGACTGGGAGAAATAAGGATCGTCATCCCACCGTGGGGAATTGCCCTTGAAGATGTCGAGCGAAGATTGATTGAAGCGGCAATGGATGAGGCAAAGGGGAATATCAGCAGGGCGGCGCAGTTGCTCCACATGTCGAGAGACACACTCAGATACCGGCTGAGAAAGCACAAGATTGGAGACCAGGCCTAGAACAACTGAACACCTGATTCAATGGGGCATTTGACCCGAATGGGCCAAATGCCCCATTTCCTTGTTGTGCCGAATGAGCCCAGAACCGAGGTGTCCTTGGCATTCTTTGGAGTATCTGACCAAAAACCACGGCATTTCGTTGCGCTATGGCCACAATTTTCCGAAAGAACCACCCTAGTGCCGCGAATGGCACGGATGTTGTTTATGTCACTTTACAGAGCATTAAAATTCTGGACAATCGACTGAAATGAACAAGAACTGGATCCACGCATTCACACAAGGAGGGTGACTGATGAACCGGTCTTTTCCCGATGCAAAGGCAATTCTACACACTACCCTTGCGCTCATGGTTTTCCTGGTTGCTGGTTGCTCGAATTCCGATTTCGCCACCGGACCTGCGCAACCCGATGACTCACCTCCGTTGTTATCCCAGTCCAACGTGGCAACGCAATCTGGGGCCATCCACGGCGGCTTTGGCATTTCTAAATCTCCTCCATCTCTGGCAAAGCGTGCCGGATCACAGAAACACTCCAAAACAGCGAAAAAGATCCGTGCAAGGAAAGGTGGGCGCCTCAACCTGCGAAATGGCCGTACACTTGCCTCGTTCGGCATACCGAGAGGAGCACTTGAAGAGGACACCCGGATCAGTATGGAACTGATCGGCGAAGGTGCTTCCGTGCTCGTCAAATTTGGGCCGGAAGGTCTCGAGTTTCTCAAGGCCTGCGAGTTGACATTGACTTTTCCGGGTGAAGGTGTGGATCCGTCAACAATTGGCGGGTACTACATCCAGGAAAATGGCGAAGCGATTCCCATACACCGTGAGGTAACCCAGGTTGGCAAATGGATTGTGGTCAAAATGTCTATTCACCACTTCTCGATCTATTCCCCCGGAGACGGAGAAGATGATGAGCCCCCACCTGAGGCCGAGCCTTAAACGTGAAAACCTCATCTTGTTATTCTATTGAGTTCCAACCAGAATCGAAGGAGAATCTGCTTTGAACACGATTGATATCGAAACCCGGATCGGGGAATTGATGGCCGCCGTTCAAAGAGACGAAATCTCTGCGGCACAGGCCATTCGGGATGTGGACAGGGTGCTGAAAACCTTCAGAAGAGTGAGCCTGGGGGATCAGGAAGACGCTTACAATTTGAAAGTGCTTCTGGGTGTGGGAGAATCATATGAAGCCCTCAGCAGCTTCGACCGGGCACTGGCGGTTTACAGCGAAGCGCTTGATCTTTCCCGCAAACTGAATGAAAAAGCGTCTGAAGCGGCGTTACTCAGACAAACTGGTCGGGTGCACCGAAAACGGAATCGATGGGACGAAGCGCTGACGCACATTCGTGAAAGCCGCACCCTGTACGATGACCTTCAGGACGCAACAGGAAGTGCCCGGTGTCAAATAAGTGAAGGGATCGTAGCCTACGAGCGGGGAAATTATGATGCAGCATCTGACGCTTACCAGGCTGCGTTGGAAATCGGCCAGCGCATTCCAAACAGGCGAATTGTGGCGGACGCTACTATGAATCTTGGAATCCTATACACGATAAAGGGTGATTTTGACGAAGCTACCGTACACTACCAGAACAGTCTCGCGTTGTTTGAACAACTGGATAGCTCCGTGTCTATGGCACAGGCGTATCACAACCTGGGAAAATGCTACTCAGCCAAACAGAACTGGAACCAGGCCCTGGATGCCTACGAGAAGTGCCTAGAAATCTCACAAGATCAGGGAAATCTATTGCAATCGGCGATGACCTATGTCAACAAGGCAGCGGTATATCTGGAGCTCGGTGACATGACCATGACCGCCACATACTGTGCAAGGGCAGTCGATATTTTCAAAGAAGTGGACTACCCACTGGGTGTGGCCGAGGCCTACAAAGTTCTTGGTCAAATGTTTACAAGAAAGCAGGAATGGATCACCGCCCAGGGATTGCTGGAGGAAAGTTTGCGCATCTGCGAAGAATTCGACAATCCTCTTGGCGCGGCTGAATCCTGCAGATCTATTGGCATTCTGCATCACAACAGGGATGAAGCGGATCTGGCCAGGACAAATCTGGAAAGGGCGAGAGACCAGTTCCAGAGTCTGGGCGCTCGTCACGACGTTGAATCCACCACAGAACTGATCGCCGCCCTTTGATGAATGGTAACGTGCGATGACCATGGAACCCAAAATAGAATCAGGAGATTTCGAAGCTCTGGTCCGCGATGCCTGCGGTACCGAATTCGGGCAGTCGGAAAAGGCCTCGGTTTACAAGTGGCTCGACGAAAAGATGGATCAAAACCAACCTTTTCTCTTGCTCGATGGTGAATCAGGGTCTGGAAAGACCCAATTGGTTCGAAAGGTCATCTCGCGAACCAGACACCGACAGCGGATTGCCTGCGTTGGAAACAGCGACCCGGCGAATGGGCCATATGCCCCATTCGCACTGGCACTCCAAAATGCGCTGGAGACCCGTCTACCTGAAGGCATCAGATCAGACCTGGAAACATTTTTCAATTCCAGACCTGAGCTCGATGAACTAATCGGACGAGCCTCCCAAACCAAGACCAGAATAGGCGCGTCTCCCGAGGGCAGGAAGGCGCTGTTCCAGGCATTCGCTCAGGCATTCCTGATATTGGCCTCGCGCCATGCGGCACTGGTCGTCATTGAAAATGTGCACCTGGCAGACGCCGCCACACTAGAATTTTTGGAATATCTTGCATCTCGAGGCAGGCTTCACAAACTGAAAATTCTGGCAACCACCAGGACGAATGGTCGATCTGGAATAAACAAAAGGATCGCACCCATAATCTCAAAAATGAACAGGACATTCGATGTCCTGCGTATCAGTCTGGGTGGCCTCACGGAGCGCGAAACATTCGCTTTGATTCGCTCCTGCTTCCGAAGGAATCTGTTTTCTGAAGCCTTTCGAAATGGAATATACCACGGAACGAACGGAAATCCGGCCGCTGTTTCCGCTGTTCTGAAAATTTTTGAATCGCAGGGCACCATTTACCAGGAAATGGGCGTTTGGAAGGAACGCCGGAAATCCGGTTCAGGTGGTTCTCCCGACGAACTGTATCAATCAGTCGCAAAACGCCTGGAACAGTTGGGACCGGAAGTGGTACACTTCCTGAGGTTAGCGGCACTTTCAGGCGACAGATTCGACCCATTTGTAATTCAAGACGCGATGGATGTGAACCGGGTCCGACTGATGAGGATACTTGGTGTTCTGCATCGCATTCACGGTGTTGTGGCTCCCCTTGATGAATACTACCAGTTTACCGCAGAGCAGATCAGGAAGGCGCTGACAAGGCGAATTCCGGGATCTCTGCGAGCAACCCTACACCAGCAACTTGGAGACGCGATTGAGAGCAGGAAAGCCGAATCCCTGGACGAAGTGGCGGATGTTCTCGCGAATCACTTCAGACTTGGCGGTAACTCTGAAAAAGCACTGATATACCTGACCGCGGCGGGGGACAGATGTGCCAGATACTATGCCCACTCTCAGGCGAAAGTGCACTATGAGCACGCGTTGGAGATATTGACGCTGCGGACATGCGACTATGAAACCGTTGACGATCAGATGAGTATCCTGCAAAAAGCCGGCCGGGCTCATACGCGTCTCAGAAATTGGGAAGAAGCAGAACAGCATTTGCAGAATCTGATAACGCTCGCCAGAAAGTATGAAGACAGACGAACGGAAGCAGCGGCTTGGAAGGGTATCGGTCTGATTTATGCAAGACGGAAGGATCTGGAAAAGGCCCTTGGACTTTATCAACACTGCCTTCAGATCTACCTTGAACAGCATGATAAAAGCGGTGAATGCGATGCCCTGGTAAAAATTGGAAGTATCTACCTGGAGCAGGGGCGGTGGGAAGACCTGCAAACAACCTACGACTGTGCACTCCAGATTGCCCGGGACATCGAGGACGACAGGAAAGTAGCTACCATTTGCATGAATCTTGGCATCATGCACGGGATTCGGAATGACCTCGAACTGGCGATGGAAGCTTACCAGGACTGTCTAAAGATATACCGGTCTCTGGAGATGTGGGACAAACTCACGGGGGTTTTGCTGAATGTTGGAAAATCGCTTGCGGATCACGGGGATTTCGATCGTGCGAAAAAATATTATTCGGCGTGCAAGAAATTGGCCAGGAAGCACTATGACATCCTGCACGAGGCCATGGTACAACTCAATATTTGCGAAATCCTGCTGGCCGACAATCACCTGGAGAAGTGTCGCGAGGTATGCCAATCCGCCATGGACCAGTTTCAGGAACTGGATCACCGAATAGGTATGGCCGATGGGTACAGAATTCTCGGATGCATCGAATCCGCTTTGAATGATGACGGAGGTGCGGGAAATCATTTCGAGAAAAGTATTCAGCTGAACCGGGATACCGGATATCTGCTTGGTGAGGCAGAGACAAAACGCGACTACGCCATGCACCTGGGAAACCGGGATTTATTGAATGGCATTGATCTACTCACGGAGGCGAGAAGAATTTTCTGTAGACTTGGATGCGTCCTGGAAGTGCAGAAAATAGATCAGGTGGTTGACGAAAAAAGGAGGGAATCTGGTGTCCGCAGAAGCAGTCTGACGATATGCTTCGCAAAACACAAGCCAATCTTGATTCAAAACAATTTAAGCATGTGACTTTAAAACAGGGATTTATATTCTTCCTGGACGCAAACCTTACCGATACCCGGTTCCTTACTCGGGCAATGCTATGGCAGAAATGAGCCAGCGGCTGTCCTATATCGGCAACTGGATAACCTCCCCCAGATAAAGGATGAATGACATGCCTGAACAAACCATTCTTGTGGCGTCATCAGACGATCTGCTGGTAGATTCTGTTAAAAATGCTATTGAAGGAACCTCCTACAGATTGACCGTCCTGCGGAATGGCCTGGAAGCGTTTGACTATCTGAATTCATTTCCAGTTGCTCTGGTCGTGGTCGATCAAGGGCTGTCCGACGCAGACGGTCTGTACTTACTGAAAGAGGCGATGAGAACGAAACCATTCGCGGTCCGCATTCTGGCCGTTCCTGAGGATGAGGACCCCACCATTTACGTCCAGGCACTAAACACCGCCAGAGTCTCTTTCTTTCTACAGAAAAAAAAGTCCTGCAAGGTCGATGCGCGAGACATCCTGGGCAGCGCGATTGCGAGTTATGAGACGGAGGCCCAGAGCCGGACCGCTGTGGAAATCCTTCATCAATCCATGTTCGAAAACGCATCCGGGTTCGGCCGAAAGAGTCATCAGCTGCGCAGACTATGCACTGCGGGTGAAATGGCAGGCAGTTTAATCCACAAATTCAACAACACGCTCACACTGATCATGGGTCATCTTGAGATGCTTTTGAGCGATGTAGAGGATGAGGAAATCATTAACAGACTGAATCCGATATTCCAATCCGCTGCGGACAGTGCGGGGATGGCTCGGCGCCTCCAGGAGTTCATGCGAACATCTCCCGATGAAATGGAACCGATTGACTTGAACAAGCTTATTCTGGATACCCTGAAAATGACTGAACCTGTTTGGAAATCCGGTTCTCTGGGACACACCGGCGAAATCAAACTGGAAACGGATTTGACCGAATTAACACAGGTTTCAGGCAACCCTTCTGAAATGCGTGAAGCACTCACGAATCTTGTACTCAATGCAGTGGACGCCATGCCCCAGGGTGGAGAATTAACCATCTCATCCTTCGAAATGACCAACTGGATCCGCATCGAGATTCAGGACACGGGTATGGGCATGTCCGCACACGTGAAAGACAGAATATTCGAACCCTTCTTCACCACAAAAGGTAAAAACGGGAACGGGCTTGGCCTGAGTATTGTAAGACGCATTGTTCAGGAGCATGGAGGAGATGTTCGAATCGAAAGCCAGGCAGGAAAGGGCAGCAAATTTATCTTGCTACTCCCCTTGTCCAGCCCGGCCATAGCTTCTCCTCTACATTCCACAGCACCAAACCTTCAGATCGCGGGATGATCGTCAGCCAATTCCTTTGTTAGCAAAAGAACCAGTCTTTCGAGTCTCCTGAATCGATCACGGACAGCACCTTCGACATCTGGATCGGGACCTATGTCTTCAATTTCTCCTGCATCGGGATTGGCCACCGACCCCAACAGTCGGGTTCTTTGAGCTGAACCAGAATCTAATTTCTCCACGTCCGAAATCATGGATGCTTCCATAACAAAAATCCTGGTGGGCCACTGTAACAATTCGGAGGTCAATCGAACCGACTTGTGATTCCCCATTTGGAGGCCATACTCCTCAGCCACCTTCACAACAATGGCATCAGAACCGTCTCCCTCTTTAGCAATGGTCCCGGCAGACCGAACGAAGGTACCGCTCAATGCCTGCTCCTTAACCAAATTCTGGAGCAGATAGTGTGAGAATGCGCTTCTGAAAATGTTACCGTGGCAGACGAACAGAATCCTTTGGTTATGATCCACGAATAACCCGTCCTTTCGGTTTCACCATACCCAGATCCGCGTTCATCTCAGGATGCCTTCCAGATAAGTCTTCGCAGCCAGTATCCCTTCCTTGTTCAGGTCCGGGGTCTCCATGAACCGGTCATCCTCCAGTTCGATCGCCAGCGGACCATCGTAGCCGAGCTCCTCCAGACGTGCGATGATCCACCTCCAGTCAGCGGTACCCCATCCAGGAATGCAATAACGCCACCATCCTTCGCCGTGTCCATAGCGCCTGCCAAAGCTCTGCCCCAGCGTCCCGAACTCATACAGCCCATCTGACAACAACTCAGTGTCTTTGGCGTGAACGTGTCTGACCCGGTCGCCAAATTCGATCAGAAGTCTCTGATAATCCACGCCGATCCTGATGAAATGCGACGGATCGAAGCAGATACCCAGATTCGGGGACGGAACGATCTCGAAGATCGCCCGCAGTGTCTCGGGCGTGCATCCCAAGTTCGGATAAGTCGGCCCGCCACCTGGATACGGCTCAATGGCCAGATGTACTTTCTGCTCCTCAGCATAGGAGACAACCGCCGGGTAGGACTTCTTGAAAAGCTCCAGACTCTCTGCTCGTGTCTGCGTGCGATCCCCGGGCTCAACACAGAAGAAAATCACGCCTGATCCATATTTCGCCGTCTCCCGTATCCGCTTCTTGGCAGCGGTCACGGCTTTCCTTCTGATCCCGCCGTCTTTACTAAGGAGTCCACCACCAATACCAAAATCGACAGTCCCGATGACGATACCCGAATCAACGAAAAGCTTCCTCACCCCCGTACCAGCTTCCGCTACATCAACCGATCCCAGCCCGTTCTCGCTCGCCCAGCTCACTACCCCATCGAGCCCCATCTCTTTCGACATTCGCCCCGGTATCCGCATCCCCACGTGCATAGCCCAACCTCCCGCTGATAAATGTGAAACAGCTTTTTTGTCCTGAATTCATTCACGTTCAGATTCTAAAGACTAAACAGATCCTCCAGCGAACTCAGAATTCTGTCCAGTTCGACATGGTCTTTCTCATCCAACCTTTTGATTGTAGACGCACGAACATAAGCAGATTTGATTACACCTCTCCTCTTCAGCACCTCCTTGTATGCGTTCACTCCGTAGAGAGACTCGAAATTCAGCAAGGGCAGCAGGCGATGAAACACCTCGGTAGCCCGTTCGACGTCCCCTGACGAATAGGTGTCCCATACGGCAGCGTGAAGGTCTGTGACATCGCAGGCAGGCATCGTACCGGCGACTCCTCTGAGCATTTCGTTCATCATATGCTTGCCGGCGGCGCCTCCGAATACCCCTTCAACAAGGTCCCCGCAAGCGGAAATATCTGCGGAGACAGAATGTGTAACGGGCGGAAGCTCTTCCTTGATGTAAAGGACGTGCTCGATATCCCGAGCCAACTCCGCCAGGAACCCCGCCGTCATAGGCACACCTACGGGCAAGGGATAATTCTGAACAAAAATAGGCACATCTACCGAATCGGAGATGCCTTGATAGTATCTCTTAATCTCTTCGGTGCGGGGTTTTCTCACATAAGGCGGCATGGCCATGATGGCACTTGCACCTCTGTCAGAAGCATGCCTGGCAAAGCCAACAGCCACTTCGACACTGACACCTGAAACCCCTGCAACGAACGGCAATCGATCTGAATTCTGTGTGGCAACAACCTCCACAACACGCACCCTTTCACTGTCTGACAGAGCGCTGAATTCACTTGCATTAACCGGTGCGACCAGACCGTGCGCACCCGCGGCGATGGTGAAATCCACTAATTCTGCCAGCCCGTCCTCGTCCAGGGATCCGGTCTCCGTGAAAGGTGTGACAGGAATCGCATAAACTCCTCGATATGGTCGTCTTTCCATCCGCTCCCACCCTTCTCTAAATTAGAGTCCCGCAAGCGTTGATACCGGCATTCCGATGCACAATTCCGGTCTTGTGCAACTTAGTAAATGCCCACACCCATGGTCTGTCAAGGAGAAAAATCCCCAGACGAAATTCGGTTGACTTGCCACCATTCGCGAATTACTCTTTCTCAAGTTCTCTTTGAATCTATCCGGTTGAATTCACGCTTGCTACCACCCCAGTCGACTATGAACTCGAATAGAAAAAACACAGACGTTGAAACACTGCGACAGGTCGTGAACCGGCTCGACCCACTGGGAGAACCGGAAGCTATCCTGGTTCACCGCTGCCAGGCAGGCATCACGTCCAAAGGTGAATGCCTCCTGGTCCTTGATGCGTCCTACAATCCGATGACCCTGGCGCACGAGGGCATCATTAATGCAGCGAAATCGATATGTGGCCCGAAAGAGGTGCTGCTGATGCTCTCCAGGGCGAATGTGGACAAAGAAATTTTCGGCGCCGACCTGGGTCAAAGACTGAGTATGTTGCTCACTTATGCGCATCAACATCCGGACTATTCCGTGGCCGGATGCAGCCACGCCAGATTTGTGGACAAAGCACTTGCACTGATTCCGCACTATCCCCCTGGCGCACGTCTCTTCTTTGTTATCGGATACGATACACTGGAGCGGCTGTTCGACCATCGTTACTATAAAAATATGGAAAGCGACCTGGACATGTTGTTTGGCCACGCCACCATAATTGTTGCCAACAGAGACCACAACGACAAGATTTCAATACAAGCAAGGATGGAAGCGCCGGATGTGAAACCCTACACTGATGGCATTAACCTGATCGAATTGCCGGAAGAGCTCTGCAGGATATCTTCCACCCACGCAAGGACGAACATTAAACAGGGAATCCCCATCGAGGGGCTCGTCCCAGGCGTCATATCGGAGGCAATCCAGCGCATGGGACTCTACGAAGACTGAGCATTCTCTTTTCATCAATGGATTAAAGGGAATGGAAAGGGCTTGGACAGTTGTGGTTTCGCGGAGAATGGTATTAACATACGCCCGGCACGAAATTTGCCTATATTATAGGCGAAGACAGAGGTTTTTCTGAATTAGAATTGGATATCAAGAGGTGACGAGAAATCATGCTGTCAGTGCTCAAATTGGAATCGTTTGGACCTGTTCTCAAAATGATCGGCACCCGCGAAGATCCCGAGTCTGTAACTGTGATCTGGGTCATCGCCGGGCTCCTGGCTGTACCTCTTCTGCTTTTCATCGCAAACCGCATCCGTCAAAAATTACAGAGACGCAGAAACCTGGAGCGAAGATACGAAGTTCTGGAAAAACTTTCTTTTGAAAAAGATCTGAATCATATCGAGCAAGTTACCGCGGAACGCCTTGCAACCCATGCCAAACTCCAGAATCCGGCCCAATTGCTCACATCCATCGATGTATTCGATCAGGCGGTGGCCACCTGGATGCCAAAAGTACAGAAGATGCCCTGGCTGGAAATGGATGAGCAAGTCGAACGACTGGATGCACTTCGCAGAAAGCTGGGGTTCAGATACAGAGCTCCCGACCGTAGGCCTCAAAATACACGAGAGTTGGACCCTGGACAAAAGCTTTATGTGCTTGCGGGAGGAAAGAAGCGGTCCAGATTGCTATCAGCTCCGATCCTCGACCTCGATGATCTGGCGATATATGTTGAACAGTTCAGCGCGAAGCGGCCTGTGAAACTCAAAAAAAACCAGGACGTGTGGATGTTCTTCTGGTCCGAACTGGGCAGTGAATATCGGTTTCGTACATGCGTGATGAAAGAAGTGAAACGGCCGACCCCCTACTTGATGCTGCAACACTCGGAATCCCTTACTTATGATGATGGTCGTAAAACCTTCTCCTGTGACCTCAACCTCGACTCGGTGGCAGGCTGGTTGCCCACCGTGAAGACCGGGCATGCTACGCCTTCCGAAAAGCTTTATGAAAAATTCGAACACGAGATTGAACCCCTGCCCATCCGCATGCGCGAACTGAGTGGAAGCGGGTTCGTGGTGACCGCAGAAACCGAGATCGAAGACAACGATCTGATCCGGCTCAAGAGCCACACAGAACTCCCGAAGGTGCTCGAAGGAAAGGTCGCCCGCGCGGTAAAAGCCTCCTCGCAAGGTGTCCGTTTCAAGTTCCTGAATCTAAGCCCCGACGATCGCGACCTGCTGTTAAAATTCCTCGCTCCACGCATTTCTCCTGACGCCTTCCTGAAGAAGACAACGAAGAAAACTGCAACTGCTCCAACCCGGCAAAATTGACCCCTGCATTGGCGGTAAAAAAACAAGACCGCACTCCTCCGTGGAAATGCGGCCCGCTATTTATGTTTATGTGTTGATCTCAAGCCATCTCAAAGTCCACGTAAAGATACTTTCCTTCCCGTTCAATAAGCAGTACCACAGGGCTGTATGTCTTCAGTGATTTCAACTGTCGCCGCAGGTCCTCTATGTTTTTGACCTGGACTGTGTTTATCTCATGAATGATATCACCAGGGATCAACCCGGAACGCCAGAAGGGTGCATCGTAGGCCCGTGCAGCAACCACAACCCCGGATCTGTTCCTGATGATGGGGAACATCCTGGCCACCTCTTTGAGAAGATCCAGGCCGAGTATCCCAAGTTCCGGGATCAGATTTTTTTCCGGACTGACCATGTCCACAAATCGAGAAGGATCGTCTATTCTTTCAATAACAGCCACCCTGAATGTAACCTCTTCAGCCCCTCTCAGCACAGCCAGGCTCACGATGTCACCCACCGCCCTGTTGTATAGATTCACATAGAATTGCCGGCCATTCTCCATCCGCTTCCCGTTGATACTCAATACCACATCACCCATTTTCAGACCGGCCTGATGCGCAGGCTCATCCGGATAGACATCCGACAGGATAACACCCACATCCCGATTGAGCTTGAGGGCCTTCGCCAACACAGGCGTGAGGGTCTGCGCATTTACGCCAATTTCACCACGTCGAACCCTCCCGGTCTTGCTCACCTGCTCATAGACATTCCGAACAATATTGCTTGGCGCCGCGAACCCGATGCCTTCGCTTCCCCCAGACTGGCTGAAAATCAAGGTATTTATACCGATCACCCGACCACCGGCATCCACCAGCGGTCCCCCGCTGTTCCCGGGGTTGATTGGTGCATCTGTCTGGATATAGATCATCGGGTCTTCCGGCTGAAGCTGTCTGGCCACCGAACTCACCACCCCCATTGTAACCGAATTCTCGAGACCCAAAGGACTTCCAAACGCAAAAACGAGCTGGCCCTGACGCACCCCGTCTGAATCTCCCAGACTCAAGTAAGGGAGCCCGCTCATCTGTATTTTCAGAACTGCCAGGTCAGTCTCTTTATCCATACTGATGAGTTGGGCACCGACAATTTGTCCCGTACCCCTCAAAATAGACCTATCCCCTCCGGTCTGAACAGAACGGGGCAGGACCACCTGGATGCGCCTGGCGCCTTCTACAACGTGTGCATTGGTTACGATATAGCCATCCGGATCCAGGATGACACCTGAGCCACTGCCCTGTTCCCGGGTCACAAGATCTCCCGTATTCCGTACAATTCCAGGATGAGCCGTATAACCTGTTACCAGGATCTGTACGACTGCAGAGGATACTGTTCTTGTAAGTCGCTCGAACGACCTGCTCATCTTCTCCAGAGCGGCTCGCTCATCATCTACCGCGTCGGTCTTGCCAAACACCTGACCGGGAAGAACACCTAGAACCAGCAGCCCAATGAGTACTGCCTTTGTTAATGACTTCATCCCATCTCCTTGAAAACCTGCGTGAACACTTGGTATGATTACATCACCCCGTACCAACCGTACTGGTCTTCTGGTACCAAAACGAAATTCGAACGCGCAGGAGGATACCAGGTCTCGGCATTTTTCTCGCGATGCTTATCCATCGCTCTGACCTCCACGAAATACATTCGATTCAACTGCTCGACCTCCCAATCTAAAAACAGATCCCTGGTTATGATTCCGAAAATCTCCTGCGCACACTCACGATCCCGGAATACTCGTACATCATATTCGATCTCTCCACCACCGAATTTGATCGACCTCGACCAATTCAATCGAACACAATTGCCGCCCATACGCTGTGCAGGCAGCACATTGGGGAATGTTGGCGGATGATTCTTTTCTGCACCGAGGTAGTAGGAGTAATACGGTTCTGATCCCCAGATGCCAAACACATATCCAAGCACGCAAAACCCATCAACACTTTCCAACAATTCCGAATCATAGGCGAAACATGTCTGTGGAAATGCATCGGCGTAGTAAAGATCCGCTTTCAATTCGTCGACAGAAAGTACTCGTCCCCCAACGTGAGGTTGATTACCACCAAAAAAGAGCGCATCCACGATGTGGGCTCCCCCATCATACGTGGCCTCCGCGACCGTGTGATGGGAAAGCCCCACCTGACGGACCGGTATCCCCAACTTTTCCAGCAATGCAATGGTTACGATGACCCCCTGCCCGCACCGCGCATCGTGCGATTCCAGAATGGCAACCGGATCCTGGACATCAGGCACTTGAATCGGATTGTAATAAAGCGTTCGATTCACGAATTCTGCAACGGATCGAACCTGTGCGGCTTCGGTAGTCGCGGCTCGTGCAATCGTCTCGGCAAGGTCTGAGAGATACCCTTCTGAATCCGTATTCTGTGCCTTAAGCAGCAACTCCGCATTTCTGCCTGGTGGATAGTCTGATGCGGGACCTTCCATATTTACTACGGGAGGTGTGCATCCATCGTGTGGCAGATAGAGCGAACGCTTGTTTCCATAGTGCCTGCGGTAATTTTGCAGGTGCGCTTGCCGATCAAAAGAGACATCGTGAAAACTGAATCCCTCTACCCTGTCTGCAGGCTCACTCTGAACAACGATCCAGGATCCGTAGATCTCTCCAGGCACCCCCGGTTGCGAATAAGGGATTAATGTTCCCGTGATGACGAAGCGATTACCGTCTGTCCAGTTGTAACACAGGAGAGGAATCCCATCTGGCTGTTCAGGAGCCACAAGATAGTCGAAGTCCTGAGACTCCGGATCAAATACCAGATAACGATCCAGAAATCTTGGAGGCCGACCATCTACGGTCAACCTGCCCTCCGGCACAATCACCTTGCCGGTGCCGGCATCTAGTCTGCTGGGGTGTATATAGGTACTTAGACAAATGTGTGCCTTCCCTTTGAAACCAAAACCTCCACCAAGAAATCCGTACACGTCCCCATAGTCCGGGGTCCTGATCTCTCCCAGCCAATGATCGGTAGTGAGGTCCATAGGTAATATTCTTCCACCAGCCGTATCCCAGGTGAACAGCGTATCCTCGTGGACCATGTAGCCTGCCAGCGTCACTTCCGGACTCGGACCGGGCAACTCTCGTTGAAAAACCTCGGACTCTGGATCGAAAACCGCGATTCTTGCCGGATCGGACAGGGGGGAATAAATCAGGTCACCGACTTGCCAGCCGCCCGCAAGCTGGCCCTGGTATGGACACATCACAACCCTGGCTGGCGAATCCGGCTGATCCAGCACAAGGACACTTGAGCTACTGCGTTCGAAGAGCAGGAGTTTCCCACAATTCGTCTTCGAACCATACCACACGATGGGCCGGGCAGCGGGAACAGGCACCCTTCGGCACTTGCCTGATGCCGGGTCATAAACGAGATAAAAAGGCGCATCTCCCAGGGTCATGACGAGCTTGTCTCTGAATGAGAAAACCTGATAGATAGGCCGCCCGCCCATCTCCGGCAGAGTAATTAGACGAGTTTCCGCAGTCTTCAGATTCTGACCGGCGAGCCTGTTCCCCCCACACCCTTCCCAGAGCCAGTCCTGATCATCTACATCACAAGCATAGGGTCTTGGTGTCTGAATTTCATCGTGTCGATGCATCCATATTCGAGCCGACATCAACGCCTCCCTCGTGTATCGTGACTCGGGGTGTGAATTCGGCACTGAAGAAGTTTGGGCACCCGAGACGACTGATTTTCCCTGAACAGGGTGTCTAATATATAAATCTCACTGCAGACCGGCAATACACACCTGATGTTTCCGATTCGGTTGCTTCCGGGGGATGCCATACCTAATGACCTGGGACTTGCCGGAAACGAAATCATTCCTCATCGGTTGACAATCCTTTCAAATTCGCTAACTTACCCATGAATTAGGGCCGTACCGTGTTGAGCCAAACCGGGGATTCCCGATCTCCATCACGTTTTCCTAAGCTCAGAAAGGAGATGAAAGATGAGTGCCATCACAATCTCCCGGGAATATGGAAGCGATGGTCGGTCAGTAGCGGTGAAATGCGCAGACATGCTGGGATATCTTTGCATGAACAAGGACTTGCTTGTGGAAGTCGCACGAGAGGCGCAGGTTCCCGTGTCCGAAGTCGAACAATTCGATGAGCGGCCTGAGCACCCCGCATTGAGAGTATTGAGAAAATTCCTGACACCAGGACATCCTGATGCCCTGACGGGGCTGTCGGAATACGAATGGTGGGCTACCGCCTCAATACCTGAGCTCGCTGACCAAAGAAGAACGGGACTCCCCATTCTGGACGAAGAGTCCTTTGTCCAGTCCACCCGAGATGTCATGCTCAGACTGGTAGAAAGAGGCAAAGTGGTGCTTGTGGGGCGCGGCAGCCAGGCCTTGCTGGCCAGCAGGGCCGATGTGCTTCACGTCCGGATCATTGCGCCGCTGCCTTTAAGGATCGAATGGGTGATGAAGCGTGAAAAATTAAGTCGTCAGGATGCAGAAAAGGAAATCCGAAAATACGATGAGCGACGGGGCAGATACGTGAAACGTCATTACAGGGTTGACTGGAGTAAGCCGGAGCACTATCACCTGACCTTGAACACGGGACACATCGGTGTCGAGCCTGCAGCACGCACCATTGTGGAAGCTATGAAACACCTGTCACTAGGCCAGGCGCCTCCCATTTGAGTCCGCTCCGAAACTGTACAGAAAATGAACAATGCCCGGGTGATCAACTCACCCGGGCATTTTCGTTTTTCAACCTAAACATTCGTCTATCCGGACTCCTTCACCATCTCATTCAGAATTTCGAGTGCGGCAAGATACCCTCTCCACCTCAAACCGGCAATTTGTCCGATTGCGACAGCAGAAAAAACCGAGTGTCTCCTGAACTCCTCCCGGGCGTGTATATTCGAAAGATGCACTTCGATCGTGGGCAATTCGCTGTCTTCGATCGCGTCTCTAAGAGAATACCCTACTCCTGTCAACCCGGCAGGATTTACGATGATGCCCCGTACCTCGTCACGCAGTCGATGAATTGCATCTACCAAATCCCCCTCATGGCTGGACTGGTGAAAGATCAACTCGCACCCGATGGTCTGTGCCTTCTCTTCCATCCTGCTGTGGATCTCTTCGAGCGTGACCGTGCCATAATGGCTCGCCTTCCTTTTTCCCAGCATGTTCAAATTCGGACCCTGGAGCACCAGGAATTTCATAAGCCCTCCCTGTGGCGGCTGCACCCCGACGAACTCAGATGTAGCGACCCTTGTCTTTGGATTCACCCAGAATCTTCACTACCTCTCGTACTTTCTGCGCGCTTTCACGCGGACAGATCAGTAGCGCATCGGGTGTATCCACAATCACCAGATTTTCCACGTCCACCAGAGCGATCAATTTCCCCTTGGTTCCAAATGCCGTAACGTTCCTGGAATCGATTCCGATGACTTCGCCCGAAAACAGGTTACCATTCTCATCGGTCTCCAGAACATCGGAGAGTGCCGCCCAACTGCCGATATCACTCCATTCGATCTCCGCCTCGAGCGTGGCCACTTGATTCGCCTTTTCGATCACCGCATTGTCTATGGCGACCTCGGGCATCTGAGGATACTCACGCTCGATCACGGACTGTTCCTCACTGGTGCCTACAGCCCTGCCAATCCGTACCAATCTGTCATGGATCTCGGGGACAAGCTCTTCGAACAGGCTCAGCATTGTCCTGGCCTTCCACACGAACATATTGCTGTTCCAAAGATAATTTCCACTGTCAACATAGCCTGCAGCCACCCGGACCTCAGGCTTTTCCTCAAACGCTCCGACACCATAGACAGGTTCACCATTTACGGTTGAGATCACTTCACCCTTCTTGATATAGCCAAAGCCCGTCTCGGGTCTGTCCGGCTTTACGCCGATGGTGAACAATGTCTCAGGATGGGTCTCCAGAGCGGATTCCGCCACCTGGAGCAATCGGCAAAACTCTTCAGGCTTGCCGATATGGTGATCCGATCCGAGGCTGGCTACCGTACACCCGGGATATCGCGTTTCAAGAAGAATGCACTCCAGCGCCACTGCCGGCCCCGTATTTCTGAGGGCGGGCTCCACGATGATCCTCTCTTCTCCCAACTCCGGCAACTGCGTTTTTACCAACGAGACATGGCTGCTACCGGTTGAAACGTGCAGGTCTTCAGGACCAGCAATGGGGCGTATTCTGTCGGAAGCAACCTGCAGCATGGACCGGTCTCCAACCATTGGATGAAACTGCTTGGGCCGATCCTGCCTGCTGTAAGGCCAAAGGCGCGTCCCCACACCTCCGGCTCTGATAACGAATTTCATAAAGCCCCGAATCTCGTAAGTGTCCCAGTGTTCGAACCACGTCCTGAATCACGAAAGAAAATCAACCACATCCAACTCCAGTCCAGACGACAGGATGCTCTCCAGGGCCTCTCTTGCGTTCTCAATCATATCCAGAGTATCGAACTTACTCTGATCGATCCACTTCAATTCACCTTCACGGCAAAGTCCCTCGACGGGCCGTAGCGCAAGACCGGAATAAAAGCAAACCAGAACCAGATCTCCCGATTCCGGCCGCGTGACCACAACCCGCAGTTTCAACTCACGGATCTCTTGCCTTTTCAAGCCTGTCTCTTCCTGCAATTCCCTGAACGCAGCGGCTTCAAGCTCTTCGAACTCCTCTTGCTCCACCCTACCACCGACACCCGTCCACAATCCCGGAGCAAAAGACTTTTGATCAGATCGTTTCAGCAACAACACTTTGTCGCTGTAAAACAGAAAAACGGCAACATATACCCTGAGACCGATCCCCATACACTCACCATAATACCTGCCGGATTTATCCCTGAGTTCCTGTAACAGGCGCCTCCCAAAGCAAAGTAATAAGTCGACTCAACTCGCGCCTCATCTGGCTCCTGGGCACTACAAGATCTACGAATCCGTTCTCGAGCACCTTTTCTGCTCTCTGGGCAAGCCTGAGGGCTGCCAACTCCTCTTCGCCAACAGAACTACCCGTGATTCTTTCGCCCGTAAATCCTATGAGGGCATTGGGTTCAGCAATGTTGATATCGCCAATCAGGGCATAGCTGGCAGATACGCCTGCGGTAGTCGGGTCGGTAAGAATTGAGATAAAGAGCAGCCCTGCTTTCGCGAATTTGGCAAGCCGCCCGTTAATCTTGGCCAGCTGCATCAGCGACAGGGCGCTCTCCTGCATTCTGGCCCCCCCCGATCTGCAGATCAGGATCAACGGCCGCCTATCTTCCATACACCGATCGATGAGCCGGCAAATACGCTCACCTTCGGCTGAAGAAAGTGTCCCCATAATAAAACCGGGTTCGTGAATTCCGATTCCTACGGGCTTTCCTTCAATAGTACCTATGCAGGTACAAACGGCAGCATCCATCCCTGTTGCTTTTCGGCTCTCTTTTATTCGATCGGAGTACTTCTTCCGGTCCTCGAATTGAAGCGGGTCTCCGGACTTGACCTCACTTGCGACTTCTTCAAACGTATCCTTGTCCAGCAGATGGTCGAGATACTCGCGATAATTTATTCTGAAATGGGCACCGCAATTTGGACAAATGCCATAATCCTGCTTCATCTGCTTCTGGTAAAGCGTCTGATGACAGCGTTCGCACTTGACCCACAGATTTTCAGGCATCCCTCTTCGGACAAAGGTTCGGATACCCGACTTTAGTTTGTCAAACCAATTCATCATTATTCCCTTTGGAATTGGGCAGAAACACCCTGTTCCACATCCTGACACCACCGTAACTGGGTCCATCTCCCACACTGATCTGTGCCTATCCTGTGAAACGAAAAATATACCTTCAAGCAAGAATCTACACAAGGAAATTAATACACATCAAGTAGTTATAAGAAATGAGTAAAGTTTTGGAGGGCTCCAGAACTCCTCGACAATTTTGCCAGACCGCCTCGTTTTCTCGCTCTCGTCGCAACCAGCATTTTCTTGATACAAGTTGACTCTTTTTTACAAATCTTATAGATTATTTAAGATATTTTCAAGAAATCTCATACTTTTCGTCCGGATCAAGATCGCTCGTTGCAGCCTTGTTGGGCATCTGCTCTAAAGAAACCATATTCACCAAGCGTTGCGTCGATCGTTCACCAAAATTGTCCGCCGACTGGAGTTCCTTGTGCTGATCGAAAGCCTGAAAGTGTTCTGCGATCTGGTTGAGACCCAAAGCTTTTCAAAAACTGCGGTCCTCAATTCAGTTACCCAGTCAGCCGTCAGTCAACAACTGAAGAGCATCGAGAAACGACACGCCCGCCAGTTGCTTGAACGTGAGAAACGAAAACTGACCCTCTCTGCCGAGGGTGAGATCTTTTATCGGTACGCCAGGGACATCGTCCGGCGTTTCGAAGAGATGCAGCATCGCATTCAGGCTCTGGGAGGTGTGGTTTCAGGAACGGTTCGGCTATCTGCTATTTACAGTGTGGGAATGCATGAACTGGCCCCCTACGTCCAGAAATACATCAAGTCTTACCCCCGAGTAAACCTCAGACTCGAATACGCGCAAGCGCTAAAAATATATGACGATGTCTCGAACGGCGAAATAGATTTAGGGATCGTTCCTTACCCCAAGGCTCAACGAAATGTGGAAGTGGTAGATTTTGCCGAAGACCGGATGGTATTGATCTGCCATCGTTCGAATCCACTGGCTGCTCTGGAGTCCATTGAACCATCTAAACTGACAGGACAGCCTCTAATTCTGTTCGCTCCTGAGACCCCCACACGGACGGCATTGGACCGGTTTTTCAGAAAGCACTCAGTACGCCCGACAGTTGTCATGGAACTGGATCACATCGCCACGCTGTTACACGCGGTAGAGGTCGATATTGGAATCTCGATCGTACCGGAATGCACCGTTGCACATCACCAGTCCAGGGATATTCTGAAAGTTATATCCTTCGAGGGAGAAGGCCTGAGCCGGCCACTGGGCATTCTGCACAGAAAGGGTCGCAGTTTTTCGATTGCGACCCAAAAACTCCTGGAGGTACTTACAAACGATGTTGCCGAGCCAGGAGACTTATCTCTCGGAAACCAAATCGAGGACGAAGCGTAACAAATAGACTTCCATCGCAGAGACACATACGCTTTTCGATCTGTTTGCATCACCCGCACCACTATTGATATTCGCCACACTCAGCCGGATCCACCCTGGCAGATTTTTGCCCGAGATTTTCATCTAACGGAGACGCTGGAATGAACATCCAGGCTAACCGGCTGATTACGCTCCTCTTATCCTTCCTGTTTATAATTACAAACGCGTCATCGGTTCGCGCTGTAGCCCCCGCTACTTTCACCATCTCAGCCGACCCCCCGCAGGCACATGCCGGTGAAACGATAACGATTTGGATTGATGTCGTTTTATCTGATGACTGGCACATATACTCCACAACCACCCCACCTGGCGGACCCTACCCAACCAAAATCTCACTCGAGAAGCAAAACGGATTTACACCATCCGACAGAGCTCTACAGCCCGAGCCAAAACGGGAACACGATCCGAATTTCGACATGGTGGTGGAATACTATGGCGAAAGAGTCAAATTCGGCCTGCAGGTATTGGTAGAGGATAGCGCCGCGCCCGGCACCCGTGACCTCGTCGGTACCATCACCTACATGCTCTGTAACGAGGTGTCGTGCCTTCCACCCACGCCTTACGAGTTTCAGGTTCGTGTTCAGTTGACAGAAGGTGCACCACGGGATCAATATGTCAGCGATGCCTCCATTAACAAGAACACACCGCCGGTGGTCTTTCATGGGCTGGGCAGCATCGCTGACGTGGATCAGGCAGTTTCAGAAGGTCTCATGTCTTTTCTCTATCTGGCGTTCACCATGGGATTTCTGGCACTACTCACACCGTGCGTCTTCCCTATGGTTCCCATCACCGTGTCTTTCTTTACCAAGCAGGAAAGTCAGAACCGGGGTGAGTCCCTAAAGAAATCACTGGTCTACTGTGGCGGCATCATCGTCACTTTCACCGGGCTCGGACTTTTACTGGCCGCGACTCTGGGCGCATCGGGAGCCGCCCTTTTCGCTGCCAATCCCTGGATCAATCTGTTCATTACCGGGCTTTTCGTAGCGTTCGCCCTCAGTCTTTTCGGCCTGTTTGAAATCCGAATTCCTTCCAGCCTGCTGACGCGCCTCAATAACGTCCAGGGAGCTGGATATGGCGCAATACTGGTGATGGGCTTTACCTTCACGCTCACTTCGTTCACATGCACGGCCCCATTCGTTGGAACGCTGTTGGTATTAACCTCGCAGGGCACCTGGGTCTGGCCAATTGTGGGGATGCTGGCTTTCTCGGCAGCATTTGCGCTTCCCTTCTTTTTCCTCGCCCTGTTCCCGCAAGGCCTGAGCGCATTGCCGAAGAGTGGTGGATGGCTCAATTCCGTTAAAGTGATCATGGGCTTTCTGGAACTGGCCGCAGCAATGAAATTCCTCAGTAATGCGGATTTGGTGTGGAACTGGGGCTTTATCTCCCGCGAGGTATTTCTTGCAGTCTGGATATCGATATTTGCCATCTGTACACTCTACCTGCTCGGAAAGATCCGACTGCCCAACGACTCACCGCTGGAAACCATTGGTTCTATGAGACTTATGACCAGTATGGGGTGTTTGGCATTCTCACTATATCTGGTTACCGGACTCTTCGGCTCGCCTCTGGGCGAACTCGATGCATTTTTCCCTCCATATGGAGCCCAGGGGAAAATTGCACAGATCAAGGGAGGTGATCCCCTGACCTGGCGAACCGATTATGAACGCTCCCTCGCAGAGGCAAAGGAGAAAGGACAACCTTTGTTCGTTGATTTTACCGGGTATGCCTGTACTAACTGCAGGTGGATGGAAGCCAATATTTTCCCGGAACCTGACGTCCGCAAACTGCTCGAGTCTATGGTGCGGGTCCAGCTGTATACCGACGGACAGGGAGAAATGTATGCCAGGAACCGGGAACTTCAGCAATCACGGTTTGGCACCGTAGCCCTCCCTTTCTACGCCATCCTATCTGCAGAAGGGGAAATCATCACACAGTTCCCCGGCCTGACACGGGACAAGCACCTGTTCATCAAATTCCTGAGACAAGGTCTGGGGCGGAACAACACCCGCCTTCCAACTCCTGAAACCTCCTCCTTCTTCTGATCTCCCATGCACCGGATTCCTTCCATGATCCTCGTCCTATCGTTACTGATCGCCTCTAGCCCCTTGCCAATTGGGGCAGAGTGGGACTGGTATGCCGGCGGTTTCTCTTCATTCAGCGCCCGAAACACTTCCAGTTCTATACCGGATCGCATTCAGGCAGCCGTCGATGGCGGGCTGGACTGGATCGTTCTCTCGAGTCCGTCCACAGAAGGGTATTTTCCGGGACTTCACGTGCTCCTTCAGGAACACGACCTGAACTTTCCCAGACTCACACCCATCCTGGCCACAAGGTGGGCCCCATCGGGGGCTTCACAGGATTCTCTCGTGATACTGGGTGTGGACCCAAGATCACCTGTTCCAAAGGGCAATGTATCACGGGTCTCAGGGTGGGTTGACACCCAGGGCGGTATCGGAATTTCCGGAAATCCCGCAGTACGTTCAGCACCCACCCGTTCGAACACAGGACTGATATTTGCGGGCCGTCAGGATACCTCATGGCACCGCGCATGCGAAATAGGGGCAGAATGGGACCACCTCCTCACGGCCGGTCATCGGGTTCTGTTGACGGGAGGGATCTATCGAGAGGATCGCCTCCAAAAGGTCTACGTCTGGTCCGAAGACAACCGCACCCAGAGCATTATTCGGGCGCTCCGAAAGGGGGCATCCTATGTTGCCGATGGAGCAAATATTCACATGGATTTCCGTGTCAACGGGAAATCCATGGGCCAGTCGGTTTCACTTGAGAAAGACGTCTACATCAGAATGGAAGCAGTTTCGAATATCGGAATAAGTCGTGTGCTGCTCGTATCGGATGGGGAAATCATCTGGGAAGTATCCCCGAATACGCCGGTTTGGGAGGAGCGATTCTTCCTCCCTATATCAAATCGGCGATATATAAGACCCGTTGTGGAATGTGAATCCGGCAAATACCGGGCAATCGGAAATCCAGTGTTCTTCCATGCAAACCCCGAGCTGCAAACGGGAATTGTACCTCTCCAGGATTCAAACAGATTGCTGCCTGAACCGATATATCCGGAAGTAGACGGCGCGCTGGAAGTCGTGGCAAATCTGACGCCGGGTGCCCAGCGACGCGTTTTGGCTGAGCTGCTGAGAGACGAAACGGTTAGACACAACGCGGTTCGCGTCCTCGAAATCCGGGAAGACCTGGTAGCCGATCACATGCTCAGGGAACTCACCAGCGATCCGGATCCGGAGGCCCGTCTTGGTTCTGCCTATGCACTGGTTGTCAGAAATCCGCCTGAATTGCCCGACCTGCTTCTGGGTTTGCTCCAGGACGATGATGAACGGATCAGGGAATACGCCGCCAGGATGCTTTCTCAATTTGCAGGTGGCATCAGGATGCGCCAGTTGGCGTCTGAAATCTGGACGACGGATCCGGCGGTAAAAACCTACCTCATCAGGGCTCTGAACCCGGAACTGCTGGATGCCTCCCTTACAGGAAAACTGATCAACCTGTGTCGCTCGTCCCATCCCGGTGTCGCGGCGGCAAGCGTCGACAAGCTGGTGGACATGGGAACACGGAGTTACCGAATCATAAAGGCCATGCTGGATTCTGCTCGCCAGGGAAATGCAAGCGCGCTCGAACCCGTCGAATTGATCGGCGATCGAAGGTCCGTAAACGCACTGGAAAAAATCTACAAGAACCACAAATCCGGAGAACTGAAGCGTCGCAGCTTTCTTGTTCTCTCGGCCATGGGTGCACCCTATCTCGACCGGAGGTCCGGTATTTGCAGGTTCGCGGAACATCCGATTCGAATAGATGGTATCATCGATTCCCTGGAGTGGGCTGATGCAGACCTCCTTGGTGGGTTCATTCAGGATCAGGATGCGAGCCCCCCGGCCGATCAGATTTCTGCCAGTTTCCTGCGAGATGACCATCACCTCTTCATGTTAGTCAAACTGGTTGACGGGACTGATTCAAAGCGTGTGGTTCACCTGAGAGATCCCTCGGATCAGACATTCGGTGAAGACGATCACATCGAATGGTCATTCCACAAATCTGGCTGGAAAAACGCCCTCAGGGTATTGAGCGTCAACATGGCAGGCATGACACGGAATCGAACCGGCACGAATTCGAACTGGAACCCACAGTGGAGGGCAGCAGTTTCACAGACCTTGAATGGATGGATCATTGAATGCAGTATCCCGCTAGAGGATCTGGAGATCATTGGGCTCGATCCAAAGCCACTCCGGATCAACCTGTCGCTGGTGAAAAATCAATCGAAAGCAAGAACCACCTGGTCAGTCACGTATGGCAGCCCCAAGAATCCCGACCGATTCGGGGATCTCAGCTTTGGGGCAGCCACCCGGCCGAGTACTGGCTCCAATGAATAATTCCTTTGAATTGCCATTGTTCCCCTTGAATCTGGTGCTACTGCCAAAACGCAGCATCCCCTTGCATATTTTCGAAGAACGCTACCAGGAAATGATCTCGTCCTGTATAGAGAACAAGACTGAATTCGGAATCGTGTCCGGCGAGGACAATAATTTCCAGGACATTGGTTGCTCTGCGTTTGTGGATTCGGTTGTGGACCGTTTTCCGGACGGACGAATGAACATCATCATAAGTGGCCAGCACCGGTTCAAGGTCATTGACAGACTTGACATCCATTCGTATATCAGCGCCGTCGTAGAAGAACTCCCAGACCAACCGGAAGCCACCGACCAGGACCTGGTCTCAAAGGTGCGCTCGCTTTACGAAGAAGCTATCAAACTGTCTCTGGGGTGGGCGGTGCCTCACAAAGAAGAAAATACAAAACCAGGAGACCTTTCCTACCTGGTAGCCGCAAGATTGAATCTGCCCCTGCCAGATCAACAGACGCTTCTGGAAATGAGATCGGCCGGATCCCGGTTGCGCAAGGTTGCCGGAATTCTCGAGAACGCTGTTACCGATGTCCGGGAGGTAAAACGACGGACGAGAAGCAATGGGCATCTGGCCTGAGCTCCAGAAACTCGCATAAATAGAAATGGCGTCCCTGTTTTCGGGACGCCATTTCTATTTCATACCACGATCGCCAGTTACTCTTTCATCAGCCCCTTGAAGAAACGGACATCTGTTCTTGCAAGATCGATGACCGTATCCACAGGCTCTCCGCTGTATTCACTGTGGAAGCTGATTGGACCGTCGAACTTCACCTGTTCCAGACCACGCTTAAGTGCCGCCCAATCGCCGAATCCTTCGCCCAAACGGACGGTTCGGGTTCTCCAACTGCTCTTGCCATTCTGAATCACTCTTTGTCGGACAAGATCTTTGAATGCCAGAACAGACAGATACTCCTTCACGATACTGAAGGCCATCTCGATAGGTTCGCCACATATCGACAGATGGCCGGGATCTGCAAAAATTCCAATGTGTTTTGGATCGAATCCCTTGACCACATTCATCGCAGCGCAGGAATTCAACCCCATCGACATGCCCGAATGGTTGTGAACGACGGTCTGAACGCCATGTTTGCTGGACAGTTTCTCAAACCCCTCGAGATGTCCTCTTACGACATCCACTTCGTGCCAGTAATCCTGATCCGGTGTCCAATGCCAGTAGCCCAGCTTGATATGGTTTACACCCGCCTCACCGCACGCGGCATACAGCCGGTCTGCGTAATCCAGATCAGGCTTTGTAAAATCTCCCGGTGTTGTAACAAGTGGAATACACAGGCCCTCGTCCGCAAACTGCCGGGCAGCTTGCGGTAGTGCCGTCGCTACATTCTCCGGATTTACAGGATACCCCGGGCGCACGCACAGATCTGCCCCTTCGACGCCAGCAGATTTCAAGGATGTGATGATTCCAGCAACGTCCAGTCCCTCCAGGTGCTTCGTAAACATAATGAACTTCATGTCATTCCTCCCCCGTACCCTGTTCAGATCTGTGACAGATAAATCTCATCGACAAGCTCCATTGTCTTTACTGCATCATCAAAATTCGTCTCCGGTTGCTTACCCGTCTGGACGCATTTGATGAAGTGGTCATTTACATCGTAAGCGCCAAACGCTCGAAAGTCCTCATCACTGCCGCAAAGGGCATATGGATCCAGGTCCTTTATCGGTTCCACCTTATTATCGGCGTATAACGCGCCACCTTCCTCAGGATCTCCGAAAACAGAGATACCCGGTGAATGGATCTCTACGGTGAACAGGCGCCTGCCAGTCATCCAATTGGTGAGCAGAACGCCGGAAGCACCGGAACTGAAGGTTACCAGGGCAAGATGCACATTGCAGTGTTCTGCATCCAGACGTCTTACATCACTTGCAACACTTTCCACCTCGCCTCCACACAGGTATCTGAGAGTATCGACTGCGTGAATTGCATCCGAAGTTAAAATATCAATTGCACCCCTGTAATAAGGTCCGGCACCCACCGCGTTCTTGTAAAATGTTGCCACGGCGCTGTGGACAGCCCCTCTCTTCTCGCATAACAATTTGCCTTGCCGAATGACGGGGGCGAATCTACGCTGAAAGGTTACACCGCTGAGCACCTTGTTTTTTTTGGCAAGGATCGCCAGCTGTCTGGTTTGCTCGGATGTCATCGCCGGTGGCTTTTCTACAAACAGATGACATCCCATTTCCATAACCGTAGCACATACATCATACATATGGTGCGGCGGCATGATCGCATAGACGGCATCAGGCTTCTCTTTCTCGATCATTTCAACGTAATTTCCGTAGCGCCCCTTGATGCCGAAGGCATCAGCTGCCTTGTTCATCCGCTCTTCGTTGAGTTCCGAGACCGCAACAACTTCTGCACTCTTGTTGGCTGCCAACGATGGGTAGTGCGCGCTTGTCGCACGTCCCCCAGCCCCGATAATGGCCACTTTAACTTTCTTGCTTCTGGATCGGGTTGTCCCCTTCTTGACCCGCTTTGCCATACACCACCCTCCCGGATACAAATCGCGAACATGCTATCGATAAACCGACTGAATCATTGCTCTCATATACCCAACTGCAAATGCTCTACCCGCCCAGAATGTGCTCTCCTGCTGAGGAAATCTGGGGGTGTGATCCATCATGAAGGGTCCCTCGAACCCGATCTCCTTGTATGTTTGCATCGCTTCATACATATCTTGATCGCCTTCGTCAAGGAACACCTCCTGGAATTTCTTCGGGGTTCCCCGGATATTTCTAAAATGGACATATACGATCTTGTTCCGTCCTCCGATATCTCTGATCGCTTCATGCACATTCACACCCATTTCGGCAACACAGCCCTGACAGAAAAGCATCCCGTTCGAGTCACTCTTGACCATATCGAATGTCCGGTGATATTGTTCGAGCGTGGAAACGATGCGCGCCGCTCCGCCCAGTGGTTCCGGAATCGGAGGATCATCCGGATGAAGCGCCATGCGCACCCCATTTTCTTCGGCTACGGGGATCACCATTTCCAGAAAATACTGAAGGTTCTCCCACATCTTTTCTTCGGAAATCACCTTGTCCGGATGGTGAGGTGGATCTTTCATCAATTCGTCGTAATCGAATGTGCTGTATCTGGCTCCACCTCTACCGATGGGTACCGATTCGGTCCGAAAATTCCCAACCGGTTTGAAATTGTATCCCAGGGTGGGGATGCCCACTGTCCCCATATTTCTGAGCAACGTACACCAGGCATCAATCTTCTCATCTCTATCAGGTAGCGCCAACGATACTTCGTCCCAGCCTGTGGCTGCTACATTCATCAGCCTCAACCCGTGAGACTCCGTCAGTTTCTTCAGGTCTTTCCAGTAATCGGTAAGATCTTTCCCTTCCCGAATCCCTGGGGGCGCCGAGTTCACGGTCAGATAATCGACACCAATCGTCTTAAAAAAGCTCAGCGTATCGTCATTTATCTGATCGTGGGGCAACTGCTCTTGGATAAACATTTCAGATCTCCAGCAATGCGTGTGGATGACTTCTGCTCTGGATGCGCCTTTCTTGTACGAACCTTGAACCCCATTACCTGTAAACGACCTGTATGAGTGCCCTCATGTATCCAACGGCGAACGCCCTGCCTGCCCAGAAGGTGGCATCGGGATTGGGAAAGCGGGGGGTGTGGTCCATCATGAATGGACCATTGAAACCGACTTCCCTATAGGCACGCATCGCCTCCAACATATCCTGGTCGCCTTCATCGAGGAACACCTCCTGAAAGTCCCTGGGTGTCCCTCTGATGTTCCGAAAATGCACGTAAACGATCTTCTTGCGTCCACCGATATCCCGAATCGCGTCACAGACATTCACACCCATCTCTGCCACACAACCCTGGCAAAACAGCATCGCATTGTTGTGGCTAGGCACCAGGTCGAAAATACGGTGATACTGTTCCAGAGTCGACACAATGCGTGCGGCACCACCCAGCGGTTCAGGGATTGGCGGATCATCGGGATGCAAGGCCATACGAACACCACTGGACTCCGCCACTGGCACCACTCGTTCGAGGAAATACTCGATATTCTCCCACATCTTCTCCTCGGAAATGACCTTGTCTGCATGGTGCGGCGGGTCCTGAGTAAACGCTTCATAATTAAACGTGCTGTAGGCTGATCCACCTCTACCAGGAGGAACAGAATCTGTTCGGAAATTCCCAATCGGCTTGAAATTGTATCCAAAAGTCGGTATTCCTGCATCGCCGAGATTTCTCAGAATTGTACACCATGCCTCAATCTTCTCGTCCCGGTCTGGAAGTCCGAGCGTGATCTCATCCCAACAATTTCTGGCTACGTTCATAAGCTGAAGACCGTGAGAGGCGGCCTGCTCTTTCTTCTCGATCCAGAAAGCTGTTCTGTCCTTTCCGTCTCGCATATCGGGCGAAGGATAAATGGTGAAATAGTCTGCCCCAATTGCCTTGAGAAAACTCAGGTTTTCGTCATTGACCTGGTTCCAGCCCAGTTGTTCCTGAATGATCATCATTGAGCCTTTTTTTGAGCGGTTACAAAGGCTGGTCTGACGCCTTTCTCAGAAGGACCGTCAGATTTGTGATTTATCTATACACAGCCTGAATCAGGGCCCGTATATATCCCACAGCATAAGCGCGGCCGGCGCGATCCGATCGTGTCTGTGGAAATCCCGGTGTGTGGTCCATCATATATGGCCCATTAAACCCCGCTTCTTTGTAGATCTGCATCGCCCTGTACATATCGATATCGCCTTCGTCCAGAAAGACCTCCTGGAAACTGGGCAGGGCGCCACGTACATTCCGAAAATGAACAAAAACGATCTTGTCGAGCGTGGCCATTTCCCTGATCGTCTCGTAGGTATCCACAGCCATCTCCGTAACGCAGCCCTGGCAGAACAGCATGCCATTCGACCGACCGGGCGCCAGTCCAAAGATCTTGCGATACTGATCGATAGACGACACGATCTGTGCCACACCGCCAAGCGGTTCCGGAATAGGTGGATCGTCGGGGTGAAGCGCCATTCTTACGCCGGCCTCCTCTGCTACGGGGATCACGCGAGTCAGAAAATACGCCATCCGTTCCCACATCTCCTCCTCAGATACGGAAGGAGAATACTGTTCTGGCCGGTTCCGGGAAAACACCTCGTAATCGAACGTACTGTATTTTGCACCCCCTCTACCAGGCGGTACAGCGGCTGTTCTGAAATTTCCTCTGGGCTTGAAATTGTACCCGAGCGCCGGTATCCCCGCCTTCCCGATACATTTCAGCATATTGCACCACGCGCCTACTTTCTCTTCCCGATCTGGCGCAGCCAGCGTAATTTCGTCCCATCCCGCCATGAACATGCTGTTCAGAACAAGCCCATGGGATTCCACCTTTTCTTTACATTCGAGCAAAAAGTCCGTGCTGTCCCGACCGTCTCTGAGATCCTTAGTGGGATCCACGTTATGCATATCCCGAATGTCGAGACAAATCATATCGACACCAATGGTTTTGTAAAACGAAAGGGTTTCGTCGTTGAATTCCCGCCATTGTACCAGGTCCTGGATATTCATCTCATTCTCCCGATTGTGAATTATCAAGTGGCCTGCAGATTATGTAACCGGATCGAAGTGATGTCAAGCATTGAATCACCAGACTAATAACTCCGGCGCTAATCCAACAAAGCGGCCGGGATGGCTTCTCCTGGCCGCATCATTTCGTTCGGAACAATCCCAATTGCAACGGTAATCTTTCTCCAGCACGCTTCCTACAATCGTCTGAAGGTGGATGAGATCCACAGAACTGGAAAGAGACTCGTCAGCACCGTACATCAGTCCCTTCACCTTGTCAGGAGTCGCCGTCAATGCGGTGACCATAATAATGGGGATGTAACCTTCGTGCGGTGACACTCTGACCAGCTGAGATTTCATCTCCCGAATACAGACTGGATCGCCGATCTGATATACCCCACCGCGAAGGCCCTGCCTGACCAGAACGTATCCTCACTATCCGGGAATGCAGGGGTATGGTCCATCATGAACGGCCCTTTGAACCCGATCGCTTTGTAGGCTTCCAGTGCTGCGATCATATCCTGGTCTCCTTCATCCACGAACACCTCCTCAAAATGGGCAGGGGTCCCTCGGATGTTCCGGAAATGAACATAGGCGATCTGATCCGCCATCCGGTGAATCGCGCTCGGGATATCCTCACCCATCTCCGCAACGCAACCCTGACAGAACAACATCCTGTGGGAAAGGCTGTTCTTCAACCGGAAAATTTCCTCAAACTGATCTAGCGAGGATACGATTCTTGCGGCGCCTCCCAAGGATTCGCGCACAGGGGGATCATCCGGATGGAGCGCCATAACCACGCCAGCCTCCTCGGCAACGGGCAGTGCCCGTTCCAGAAAAAAGGCCAGATTTTCCCAAAGCGCCTCCTCGCTGATCCGGTCTCTCACCGTAGGATTATCCTGGAGCTCCTGGTAATCAAAGGTGCTGTATTGTGCGCCTCCACGCCCCACTGCTGCAGTGGTGCGGAAGTATCCTCCCGGTTGAAATGTGTAGCCAAGTGTGGGTATGCCAGCCTCACCCAGATTCCTCAGAAACAAACACCAGGCATCGATTTGCCGATCCCGGTCTTCGCACCCCAGGGCGATCTCCTCCCAGGTCTTTGTGCCGACATTTCGCAGCACCAGATCGTGTTTCGCTGCGAGATCCTTCATCTCCTTCCAGTACCCAATCCTGTCCTTTCCATCCCACACGGGTGGTGACGGGTGGATGGACAGGTAGTCCACACTCAGGGCAGAGAAAAAAGAAAGTGTCTCGTCATTCACCTTGTCCCATGGAAGATGTTCAAGAATGGTCATCGATCGATCGCCTCCGATACTATGAGAGAATATGCCGGAATCTCCATAGAAAGTTGACGGCCCCCTTCCTGGAAGTCAAGTATAGTTCAGCCCGGTCGATCGAAGCCTTTTCCAGGTTTAAAGAAAAAACCCGCTGCCGATGTTTAGTCGACAGCAGGCATAAATCGCACAGCCATCCAAGCTGGCCGCACCCGGATCACCGAGCTGGCCGCATTTCAATCCCCGGGACATCGAAATATCCTGGGAGAACGAGTTGACAGTTCTCCTGGGATCATATTTACAAACTGTTTAAATTCAATTAGTTAAGATGCTCATGCGTTCACATGACCATCTTCGTTATTCACACTACTCTTCAACGTTCAACACCTCAGTCAATTCAAGTAACTTGTCTGCATCGGATGATTCTTCAGACGCCTCCATCTTTTTTTCCATAAGAAACGACTCTGCAAATTCCGCAAAACCCATGCGCTCCAGATTACAGATCTCTGCCCTGAATTCCTCAAGAATCGGAGTTCGGAATTCCTCCTCCACCTCCGCAGACAACTGTTGTTTCACAAGACTCAAAACCTTCTTTCGGATATTTTCACGCAATCCTCCATCCGTAAAACAGGTTCGGTGGAAACTCTCTATATCCTCCGATCGATGGACCAGATCTGCCTTATCCACGGCAAGGGACAGGATCAGATTTCGTACAAGACCGGAAAAAGAGCCCTCATCTCCAACACCCTCTTTCAACTGATCAAGGACCTTCCAGGGCACTGTACGAAGAAAGTCCATCCGTGACTTGAGCTCACGAAAAGCATCAAAGTCCTTAACCGGATCCACCACCCTCTCTTTTCCTTCGTCTTCGAGATCCGGACAGAGCCAGGATTCCGGAGCGAGAGATGCCCAGGCGCCGATCCTGCGCTGTTCATCGGGCAAGAATGCGGACTCTGGCCGCGCGGCGATGGATTCGCAGGTATCCTTCATCTCCTGCAGCCGGTTAAAAGCACACTCATATCCTTTTTTTCTAAACTCCTCATAGTCTCCCGACTTCAGGAGATCCACTGCCATATTCAGGTCACCACCCGAAAGGTCAAGTAACCCCAGATCGATGCACGCAAGCACCTGCCTGACAGCGCGGGTCAGCAAATCGTTCGTAATGCCAATTCCAGTCCGGTTTTTTCTGCCCAACTCTGTCCCTTTGAGCCGCAGAAAAACAAGCAGGCCATCTGCCACATCCTTGTCAAGCTTCCTGAACTTCACGCCCAGGTCCAGGGCCTGACCTGCGAAACTCTCGGAGTCGACCCGGAATTTTCGCAAATCCAAACGCGCCAGCGGATTCATTCCGAGTCCTCCCTGGGCATCTGATCCAGTTGCCTTTCCCGGGCTCCCCGTATCAGATGGCTGAGCAATGCTGAATCGGATTCATACAGTGTATCAAGAACTCGACCGACTTCAGGATCCTCCACCAATGAACTGAGGCGAAGTCCTGCCGTTCCATCACCTGAGAAAAGTCGAAATCGCGACACGTTCACCCCCATGCCGTCAGCTTCGCCTGAAAACGCGGTCTCATTCAAATTCAAATGGCCCATCCGGGTAAGCAGCGCCTCCTCGAGAACCGACGGGTCCACACCACGCAGCAGTTGTGTGCGCTTGTCCGCGCTTTTCACCTCGGCCAGGGCCCGGAGCCATTCCCAGGCTACATCGGACCTGAGTTCCGCATTGTCCAGAGGTTCCAGAGTTCCCTCCATGGCTCGCTTGAATGTCCCGGTTGTCATTGCCGACATCAGTTCCATATTGAATCGTTCCTCCTCCGGGTCAAACGCAACCATCCCGGCAAGCAATTCGGTGGGGAGATGCGCAGCAACGGCCCCGCTATATCCTGGTGTGCCCTCCTCGTCCATTCCCGTCATGGAAAGCGCTTCCTCAGGATCTTCATCCATTACAACCACGGCGGCCTGCTCTTCGACCGGGAGGGCTTGAATGAGCGCTCTGGCCCTTTTGACCTCGCCCTTCTCGATCAGTCCACGGACCTCGTTGCCTCGGGCAACCACGTCCATGAAATTTGCCGTCCACGCCCCAACCAGAACCCTGGAACCATCCATCTTCACCTCGTTCTGGGTAGCCATATCCTCCGGATCTTCAGGAGGCTGAGGCTCAAGGTCCAATCGCCTCAACAGCTCCACACTTTCCTGACACGTCACACACGTCTGGACGTCCGGAATTGCCGAAATTCGGTCCGATGGGATGGGCTTCCCGCAGCCGATACAACATCTTTTTCTGCAAACAGACGGTCCCTCAACCATACATCCCTCCTGGGCAAGAGGTTGCAAATCGATTACCTCGATCCGGTACCTCGATCCGGGTTGGTGCCTTACCAGACAATTTTAACAAACAAACCCAGAAAAGTCAATACAAATACCTGTAATTAAACAACTTAAATGGATTGACTTTTTCAGCTGAATGTATTATATTATAACCGTGGTCGAAAAGAAGGGACCGAAGCCCTAAAGCCTCGGTCCCTTTACTTTTTTACCCGATCATTCCTCAGAAACTCAAGCGATCAATCTCCGCATCTGCAATAAATCCCCTTTGAATCCGTGCCTAACGCACGTCCCACCATAAAGCAAATTCCTCTTGACAGGAACTGACCCGTCCCTATACTTCGACCGCCTGCCCAGTTTATTTAGGCCTCACCGTAGATCACCAACACACCCGTAGAAAACTCATGGCAAGACTACTCCTTATTTCTGACGACATTCACGGGGCCAGCCTAAAATCGGACCTGGAATTCATTGGTCACATCGTACATCAGGTCGTCGTCGAGGACAAATCTGCGATGCCAGACCTGCTTCGGCAGGGTTTCGCATTGGACCTCGTATTGATCGATCCGGGCAGTTCACCTGATCGCCTGTTGTCTCTGGTGCAGGGCATGAGAAACCTCCCACAATACAGCACGCTTCCAATTGTTACAGTTGTTGAGGAATCGGATGCGATACAACTCGATTTCTCGGCCGGCATTCAGGACTTCATCGCAAAGCCCTGCAGCTTGCGGCAAATTGAGGCCAGAATTCGGCTGGTTCTCTGGGATACAGATCGGCCAGAGAATGACCAGTTCCTCAAAATTGGCCATCTGGTAATAAATCTTGAAAGATATGAAGTCAGGGTAAACGGATCCATCATCGACCTGACCCTGAAAGAGTATGAACTCCTCAAGCACCTGGTCACTCACAAAGGACGGGTATTCACGCGTTCAGATCTGCTGGACAATATTTGGGGATACGACTACTATGGCGGGATGCGCACCGTAGATGTCCATATTCGGAGGCTTCGATCGAAACTGGAGGATATGGGCGAAGCGATTACAACGGTTCGCGGTGTGGGTTATTGTTTCAAATGGTCATAAGACAGTCCCTGGACAGATTCAATCCCGGGCATCCAGCATTCTGTTCACCTCATTCATCAAAGTCGTGATCATTACCGGCTTCCTCAGCACAGCCTCGACACCCAACCCTTGTGTTCGCTCTTCTACCACATCCTCCGGGTAGTGTCCTGTCATCACGATGATGGGTACTCGCTGGCCATCCTTCCGCATTTCCCTCACTGTTTCGAAGCCGTCCATCTTGGGCATATGCAGATCCATCACCACCAGATCAAAAACCTCATCGGATATCTTTTTCAGCACTTCTCTTCCATTTCTCGCTTCAGTCACCTCATACCCATTGCCCTCGAGCATTTGCCTGTATAGCAACAGGATGTCCGGCTCATCATCAACAAGCAAAATCTTCATCCGAAGGGTCTCCGTTTGCAACCGTGCGTAGGGGTTGAAACAATCCTAATGATAATACCCACGGCGCAATGGCAAATCAATACAATTCGAGCACTTGCCATTGACATCGCGCTCGATTCGGGGTATCTGCCATAGCTCAAAGATCTTCAGATATTCCCGTTTGCTGGTCCAACTGACTGGATGGCTATAGTCTCGCGTCTTCGCCCGAGCATGCGAAAAGGTCGGACAGTATGTAAACTGCCCGACCTTTTTGCTTTACTCAGCGGCGGCTGGCTTAATGCTGGTGATCTGAAACTTTGCAGCAGCCCGGAAGCCCATCGTAAGCCTTCTGATCGGCTTTTCTGGAATTGGCGTCATATCCGGCCTTTGTAATTGCGATCTCAAGTTTTCCCGGGTCTGTCTCCGCCTTGACATAGGAAACCTTGGCAAGCTTCTTCTCCAAATCCACATTCACCTCTTTTACTCCAGCCTCCTTCTTGAGCGCCGTGGTAATCTTCAACGCACAGGCCTCGCACTGAACCGAGGGCAACTTGATTTCGGTCAGGCTGGCCTCTGTCTGGGACGAGCAGCCCACCTGAGCCATTGTTCCGAGAAAAAGGACGGCTACCGACAACGTCGATAGAATGAAAGTACGCATGATCAAACCTCCTTTAGTGTGTTCCGGCTACAAACTGTCTTTGACGATCCTCTCTAAACCTCAAACCCCAATTCAATAACCTTCTTGCGAATCTGCTCCATATCCGGAGGTGAGTCCTTGTGATAGATCGTCACCGAATCTCTCTTGTGATTCGCTTTCACCTTATCCACGCCGGAAACACCAGCCAGACCATCGATGATTGTTTGTTCACAATGTGAGCAGGACATCCCTCTAACTTCAAGGGTTTCTTTCTTTCCGAATAACATCCGTCATCTACCCCCTTTCCTATCAGAGTCAACAGAATTTAGCGAACGTACTGGTTTTCGTCAAGCCCGAGCATCTCAATCCGACAGCCTCTCCTCAGGCTTCACCACGTCTTCAGATGCTGCTGCCGAACGCACTTCCCACTCTTTCCACAATGCGAAAATGGCCGGAATGACGACAAGTGTCAGAATTGTAGACGAAACCATCCCCCCAACCATCGGGGCGGCAATCCGTTTCATCGTCTGAGAACCCGCTCCTGTGGCCCACATAATGGGCAACAGACCTACCATTGTGGACACAACAGTCATCATCTTTGGACGAACGCGTTCTACCGCGCCCACGACCACGGCACGACCTACATCATCACGCTCTATATCCTTCCCCTTCAGCCGCTTCAAGTCATGAAATGCATGATCCAGGTAGATCAGCATCACCACCCCTGTCTCGGCTGCGAGTCCTCCAAGGGCAATGAATCCGACCCCCACCGCAATGCTCATATTGTAATCCAGCAAATACATCAACCAGATGCCGCCGACCATAGCAAACGGGAGGGACAGCATGACGATTACACTTTCCGTTAGATTGCCGAAATTCAGGAACAACAGCACAAAGATGATACACAGCGTCACCGGAATCACCAGCTTCAGACGTTCCTCGGCCCTGAGCATATACTCGTACTGGCCACTCCACACGAGCGAATAACCAGGTGGCATTGCCACTGTCTCGAGCACCTTCTGCTGTGCGCGCTTGACATAGGTACCTACATCGATATCCTTGATATCGACGTAGATCCACGCATTCAACCTGGCATTCTCGCTTTTTATCCCAGGCGGTCCCTTGCGGATACGAATATCGGCCAGCTGACCAATCGGCACTTGGGCCCCGGAAGGTGTGGGAATCAGGACTCGGCGTAAAGCCGGAATATTGTCCCGCAATTCTCGACCATATCTGACATTCACCGGATAGCGCTCCAGTCCTTCGACAGTATGTGTCACGTTCATTCCGCCCACCGCAGACATGATCACGTCCTGGACGTCCCCCACCGTTAGGCCATATCGGCTGGAGGCCTCGCGATCGATGTCGAAATCGAGGTAGTTGCCTCCAGCCACACGCTCAGCGAACACACTCAATGTGCCGGGCAGATCCCTCACCACGGATTCGATCTGCTTCCCCAGCATTTCGAGCGTCTCCAGATCGTCCCCCGCCACTTTGATACCCACGGGCGTCTTGATCCCCGTGGAAAGCATATCGATCCTGGTCTTGATAGGCATTGTCCAGGCATTCGTCAATCCGGGGAATTTAACCGCCGCATTCAGTTCGTCCACCAGCTTCTCGGGCGTCATCCCGGGGCGCCACTCACTTTCAGGTTTGAGCATTATCGTCGTCTCTATCATCGAGATCGGCGCTGGATCCGTTGCGGTTTCGGCGCGACCGACTTTCCCGAACACGTGATGCACTTCAGGGAATGTCTTGATAATCTTGTCCGTCTGCTGAAGCAATTCACGCGCCTTCGCCACAGACACACCCGGAAGTGTTGTCGGCATGTACAACAAGTCACCCTCGTAGAGCGGAGGCATGAATTCAGACCCGATCTTTTCGAGTGGAAAAAGTGTATCCAGCTTCACCAACGATTTGTAAGTCAGACTCTGCGGGTCTTCCGAGAATCGAGACAAAACCAGCGAGTGAAACGGAAAGACCGTCATGAGGAGGATCGCTCCCGCGATTACCAGCGTACTAACCTTATTCTTCAAAACCCAGTCGATCACCGGACGATATAGCCAGATGAGCACACGGCTGACAGGATTCTTTTCCTCCGGTCTGATCTTTCCTCTAATAAAGAAGCTCATCAGCACCGGTATAATCGTGATGGCCAGAAAGGCGGATGCCGCCATTGCAAAGGTCTTCGTAAATGCAAGTGGCTTAAACAGCCGGCCCTCCTGCGCCTCGAGCGTGAATACGGGCAGGAAGGAAAGCGTAATGATCAGCAAAGAGTAAAACAGTGCAGGCCCGACCTCTTTCGAGGCGTCCAAAATAATTTCCAGATGCGGTTTTTTTTCCTGATCCCGTTCCAGGTGTTTGTGGGCATTTTCGATCATCACAATCGCAGCATCCACCATCGCACCAATCGCAATGGCGATCCCTCCCAGGGACATGATATTGGAATCGATCCCCTGGTTGTGCATCACGATGAATGATATCAAGATCCCCATCGGCAACGTAAAAATCGCCACAAGCGCACTTCTGAAGTGCAGCAGGAAGATCACGCAAACCAGGGCGACAACGGCCATTTCTTCGATTAGCTTTGTTGTCAGATTGTCGATCGCCCGATTAATCAGGCTCGATCGATCATACGCCACGTGAATCTCCACTCCTTCGGGCAGACCGGGCTTCAGGGATTCCAGTTTCTTCTTCACCCGCTCAATCACCGTGAGCGCGTTCTCCCCATATCGCATCACCACGATCCCACCCACAATCTCCCCTTCTCCATTCCACTCTGCCAACCCCCTCCTGAGTTCCGGCCCAAGTTCGACAGTTGCGATGTCACGGACCGTAACCGGCGTACCATTCTCGTTGACGGAAACCGGGACATTTCGGATGTCTTCCAGCGAACTGATGTATCCAAGCCCCCGGACCATAAATTCCATCTCGCCCATCTCGATCAATCGACCGCCCACATCGTTGTTGCTCCGACGTATCGCCTTCCGGACCTTCTGAAGAGATACATTGTAAGCCAGCATCTTGTTGGGGTCGACCGTAACCTGGTATTGCTTCACAAAGCCACCGATACTCGCGACCTCGGACACTCCCGGGACACTTGTCAACTCGTATCGCAAGTACCAGTCCTGGATCGACCTCAGTTCAGCCAGGTCGTGATTTCCAGACTTGTCCTCAACCACATATTCGAATACCCACCCCACACCGGTCGCATCCGGGCCAAGAGAAGGTGTTACACCGTTTGGGAGGCGTCCCGAGACGAAATTCAGATACTCGAGTACCCGACTACGGGCCCAGTACATATCCGTACCGTCTTCAAAAATCACGTAGACGAACGAAAGACCGAAAAAAGAGTATCCACGCACCACCTTCGCGAAAGGCACAGACAACATGGCGGTGGTCAAGGGATACGTCACCTGGTCCTCAACTACTTGCGGCGCCTGCCCTGGAAATTCGGTAAAGATGATTACCTGAACGTCGGACAGGTCCGGGATGGCATCCAGGGGAATGTTTACCATAGCGTAAACACCCCACCCGATGGCGAACAGCGTCACCAGGACAACCAGGAACCGGTTCCGCAGACTGGCCTCGATTATTCGATTTAACATATTCCGGTCCCCTTTCGCAGGCATCCGACACCCGGTTTGGAAGCAGGAACGGAATAGCAGCCTATTTGCTCAAAGCGTGACTGGATCAAAGAGTGATCAGTGCTGATGCCCATTCTGGCCGGCCTCCTTTCCCTCTGCCGATGCCGCACCCACCATCGTCTTGAGCGCCGCCCTCAGATTGCTTTCGGAGTCGATCAGGAATTGTGCGGAGGTAACAATGGTCTCACCCTCCTTCAAGCCATCGAGCACCTCGTAAACGCCTTCGGCCTGTACTCCGATCACGAGCTCGCGGGGCATGAATCGTCCCTCGCCCAGATCTACGATCACCACATTTCGTTCGCCGGAACGGATCACCGCCCGAGAGGGTACCACAAGCGCATCCCGTGACACCAGAGGCTTGATTCTTACATTCGCGTACATTTCGGGTTTCAACTTCATTTCAGGATTTGGAAACTCTATTCGGACTTTCACAGTGCGGGTTTTGGGCTCCAGAAAGGGATAGATATAAGAGACCTTTCCATGAAAGGACTTACCCGGTTCATAGGAAAGCTCGACCTCTGCCCTCTGACCAACCTTGACCCAGGGCAACTCGTATTCGTACACATCGGCATAGACCCAAACCCTCGACAGATCCGCAATGCGATACAGATGCTGGCCAGCCTTGATATGCGCCCCATCGAAGACATTCTTGTGTACCACAACGCCTTCCTGCGGCGAGTAAATCGTCATTGTTCTCTTCACCTGTCGTTTCTCTTCCAACTCACCAATCTGAGCCCCTGTGATATCCCAGTAAAGCAATCGCTGCTTCGCCGATTTAAGGAGATCCAGAGCGCCGGCAGCCACATCGGACGAGGCCCGTTCCTTCAATTTTCTGCTGTAGTCGAGGGCGGTTAGATACTCCTCCTGCGCCGCCACAAGTTCAGGGCTGTACAATTCCAGCAGCGGCTCACCCATCTTGACTGCCTGTCCGGTATAGTTCACCAGAAGTTTCTCCACCCAACCCGTGACCTTTGTGTTTACATCTGTCATTCTCGTTTCATCGAAATCTACACGCCCAATCGTCCTCACTATTCTGGAAAGGGCCTGACGCTTCACTACGGCTTTCTTCACACCGATATTCTGAATGGTGGCCGGATCGATCTTCACGCCACCTCCAGCGCCCATCACCTCATCTTCATACACAGGGACAAGGTCCATCCCCATGGGGGATTTCCCAGGCTTCGGTGACGTGTAAGCAGGGTCCATGGGTGCGCGCCAGTATAGCACCTTTCGCTCTCCCAAGCTCCCACGAGAAGTGTTCTCCTGACGGTCCTTTACCAGATCCATGCCGCAGACCGGGCAGCTTCCGGCCCTATCAGACACGACTGTCGGATGCATTGGACACCGGTATACCGATGCTTCCTGCTGTCCCTCTGGCGCGACTTCATCACCACCCAGCCAGACTCCGGCGACGAATCCGATCGACAGCACAACGACGAATGCCACGATTCTTTTAATTTCCACCTTACCAACTCCTTTCAGTCCGGTCCAGGGGTCTACCCACAACCGCCTCGAGTTCGGCCAATTTCTTCTCGTGACCGGTCACATGCCTGTAATAGTCAATCTCGAAATTAAACAGTGTCACCTGATTGTTCAGCAAGGTCAGGAAATCCACTTTATCCACCTGATAGCCCGACATTGCGGACTCCAGGGACTGTTCTGCCTGCGGTAGAATGGCTGTTCTGAACAGGGTGGCCTCCTCACTGTGGCGTTCAATTTCCAGGAAGGCCACACGCGTCTGAAACAGAATCTGTTGTCGTACCGATTCCTCCTGAGACTGCGCCATCCGGATGTTGGCCTGCGCCTCCACAACCTGCTGCCGCTGCTTTCTTCCTTTGAAAAGAGGAAGATTCATCCCAACACCGAAACTCAAGAAGTCAGCCCCTTTTACGGGATCACCTGCGATCCGATCCCGCTGCCGGTAGGCAAGACTGAGTGTGAAATCGGGCCAAATCATCCTGCGAGCAAGGTCTTCCGCCGCCTTCCATTTCAGAATTGCGTGTTCCATCCCTTTCAACGCAGGCCGAGTATCCAGTGCCGCCTGTTGAATTTCCTCCAGCGAGAACTGGATAGGCGTCAAAGTAATCTCACCAGGATTTCCAACCTGTCCCTGGGGACTGCGATTAAGCACCAGATTCAGTTTTGCCTCCGTCACGGCACGCTCGGTACTCAGGTGGATCAACCTGTCCTTAAGACTGGAAAGAGAAACCTGGGCCTTCAGGACGTCTTGCTGAAGACCTCTCCCAACCGCATATTTTGATTGTGCAATTCTGATCAAGTCTCTCAGGAGCGATTCATTCTCCCGCGTGATAGCGATCGCCCTGTCCAGAAAGGCGAGTGTGTAATAGGCTTGCTTCACCAAATTTACGATTCCGGATTCTCGATCTTCGTACTGCTCACCAGCGGCACCCGCCGCGTGCCTTGCCATCTTCTCCATGCCCGATAGCTTCCCGGGAAAGGGCAGTTTCTGACTGATCATGATCGATTTCCCAGACATCGGCGTACGGCCGAAACTGAAGCTGCTCGTCGGCAGATTCATCGCGTCGAATCGGACCATCGGATCCATCAGCGCTCCGGCTTGTGGAACGCGTGCCTCGAAGGCGTTCCAGCGATGCTTCAGGGTGGCCAGAGACGGATTTTTTTCCAGCGCCTCTTCAATCAGGGCATTCAGATCGAGCACATCGGCGCTGCCAACACCTGGCACGAGTGCAACTGCAACAGCAAAAGTCCTTAACAGACGAGTTAAATACACCTAAACCTCCTCCGGCCTATAGCAGACCGAGACGACCGGTCGTATATCACCAGTTGGCCGCAAGATCATGACATGGCAGACGATCCGCATTCACGTCCAAAGACGTAAAGGGTTCACCAACCATCAAACAGAATTGAATTGGATAAGAAAAGAGTACGGAAAGCTCCCCCGAAAGTGGATGGCCACAACCGGGAGGAAAGGCAGGTACTAAATCAGGAAGGAGGTATTCAGGATGTATAAGTGAGGAGAAGCGCGAGAACCAACACGCTCCGAACTCGCCAGATGACTCGTGAGACAAACGGGAACTGGAGACGTAGACATCTCGGATGTCTGCGCCGGTGGATGAATCTCTACAAGCGAAGAAAGAAGCGCGGGAGGTAGATCCTGTTCGGCTGCGGTAACCTCAGGCTGATCGCCACAGCAGCAGCTGGGCATCGCTTCAGAGATATGACAGGGCTCCGAAATCAACTGCACCCAGCAGACACAGTTTAGCGCCGAAAACAGAATGGCCGTAACAAGGATCGATGTGTTGAACATCTTTGACAAGGTGAAGTCCTTAGCTGTGTTCGTAAATCAGCAGGTGTGTAAAAAAACCGAAGCCAAAACCTTCAAAGAGTAACAAAGCATAATTTGTGCCCAATCCAGCAATTTCACAACACACTGATACATAACGATTTATAAGATACCCTTATCTCGCCCAGATGTCAACAACGGGACAGACCTGTCACGGTATCGTGACACCCAAACACAAAAGTTAACCCAATCCGTGGACAGAGAGGCCAGTCTGCGACAGCCACTCCTGATGAATGAACTGATTGCGGGTCTACTGTGCATTCAATCCCAGTTTACTTATTTCGCTGTTGGGTCGAGAGGCTATATTAGAGTAACATGAGCAATCAGGCACGGGAACCTGAAAGGTTCGCCAGAACGTCACAGGAACACAACCATCGCGTCACACGGAGGAAATGGTGAAAAAACGAACGTTTTGCAGCACGAAAGGTAATATCCCCAAATTTCCATATTCGCAGACCGTGATCTACGGGGATCTGATTTTTATATCCGGTCAGCCGCCGGTGGATCCTGAAACCCAGGAGACCATTCCCGGTGACGTGAAGGAACAGACCCGCCAAATCCTGACAAATGTAGCGGGTGTTCTGGAAGATGCCGGGACATCTCTGGACAATCTGGTCAAAGTAACCGTACTTCTCAAGGACCGATCACTATTTGCCGACTTCAACGAGGCCTACGCTGAATTTTTCACAGACAATCCCCCGGCGAGAACGCCCATCTTCACAGACACGGGAGGCAATCTCGTTTGCATGGACTTCATCGCTGGAATGGAATAGCTGATTCATTTTCGTTTGTTGGCTCTCCGCCCATTGGCGAGTTTGGCCCCGAGACGAAGTGTATGCAGCATATTCGTCTCGTCGGCAAGCCCCTTTCCGACAATGTCAAAAGCCGTGCCGTGGTCTACGGAAACACGGACGATGGGCAGACCCAGGGTCACATTGACCGCCGTGTCGAACGCCACGAGTTTGGCAGGTGCGTGACCCTGATCGTGATACATTGCTACGACACCATCGAATATCCCATCGTAAGCTTTGAAAAACACGGTGTCTGCCGGAAGCGGTCCAATGGCCTCGATCCCTTTGGTAATCGCACGGTCGATTGCCGGCTTAATCACCTGCGTATCCTCATTTCCAAAGAGACCCGCTTCACCCGCGTGGGGGTTCAGACCGCACACTGCGATCCGCTGTGTGGTCCGCCCCATATCCTTCAGCGCCCGATCGAACAGCACGATCGTATCGAAAACCCCGTCCTCCGTCAGGCGACCCGGCACGTCGGCAATGGCCACGTGTCCTGTCACGTGCACGACATTCATTCGCTCTGAGGCCAGCATCAATCTTACATCGTGTCCCCCGGTCCGCTCTCCCAGCAATTCCGTATGACCTGCGTATTTGAATCCCGCCAGATTCATCGCCTCCTTGTTCAAAGGGGCAGTCACGATCCCATCGATCCGATCTGCCACGGCCAGGTCCACGCCTGTTATCACCCACTCAACCGCCCCACGCCCCGCTTCGGAACAAACCTCGCCCTGAATAATTTTTGTCACATCCAAAGCCACAGGACTCATCACCTCGATGGTACCCCACTCGCTTTTGACCTCTTGGGGAGCGCTCACTTCACGAATGCTCATCTGCACATCAGCCAACTTCAGACTGTCCCTCAACAGCTCAGGATGCCCAATCACAAATGGCCTGCAAATTCGATAGACCTCTGGGTGACTCAGCGCCTTCACGATCACCTCGGGACCGATGCCGCAGGCGTCTCCCATTGTGATAGCCAGGAGAGGTCGTTCTCCTTCCTCCACGGAATCCTTATCGCTCATCCAGGAAACCGCCCCGACGAGCACATCGGGTTCGCCTATTGCGCCGCCTTTGGTAACCATCCTCACCCCCTCGTGAGGTCCACCCAAAATGGAACAGGCAGGCACCCCATCGACAACCTCACCTTCGATACGCGCACCTGTTCCCCCCAAAGCTTTCAGAACTTCGACGGCTGTCCACGCACCGGTAGCGACCAATCCACACGTCGGCACTGCGTCAACAACCAGTTTCGCGATCTGTCCGAGCGACGCAATCGCTGAGACCACCTTGCTGCGCTGAACACCTGCGTGCAATCCAACCAGAGACAGAATTGCCTTTCCACGGTTTCGCAATTCGGAAACCAGTGCGGCTGCCACATCTGAGCCAGCCAAATTGGCTTCGAGATGAATCTCCCACTCTGGAATACGGGAAGCTGTTCGGAGTTCGCCTACCTGGGCACGTGTGACAGACTCGGCGCTTCCCACTACCACCAGTACGGGACCGGCTACTCGTGGTTGCTCGACCTTTCCCCCAACCCTCACACCAAAGGCGTCTGGAATGTGCGCAGCAAGCCCCGCGGATCCGCACATCAGCGGTAAGACCGACATTCGGGCGGCCGCAAGGGCGATATTTCTGAGATCACTATTGGATGCTGCATCGAGTACAATGACCGTATGACCCGGCTTTCTGAGTCCTTCAATCATCGCCAAGATGTGATCCGGACCCTGTGAAATGTCTTCCAATCCGATATTCCGAATCGAAAATGATCCATCCGAATCCAGCAGATGCGGCAGGAAGGATCCTCTTACGCTAGCGCCCGGGTCGTTTCCAACTTCTGTCCGATCCACCGGGATACCATGTACCAAATGGTAGCCACCCACGGTCACCCGGCCGGCCTGGGGAAAAGCCGGGGCCATCAAACAAAGGTCCACATCCAGCGACTCCATAATCGTCCGCAATTCAATCCCCAGATTCCCCCGAAGTGCAGAATCCACTTTCTTGTAGAGCAGGCTGTACTCCCATTCGGAAACAGCGTCGCACACCTTCAGCAGCTTGTCTCTCGCTCCTGAGCGATTCTCATTCCGTGTCTCCGTGTCGAGCGCAACCACGTCTGCACCCTCAGGCAACACGTTGTTCAGAGCGACAATGGACTGCAGCCCGGCTCTGGAAAACTGGAGACTGGTATCGCAGGCACCCGTAAAATCATCCGCAAGCATCAAGCAGAACATTTGGACTTTCCTCGAATTATTAAGGGCCGGAAACCGGCCACCGGGGTTGGTAACCTGCAGCCTACAGGGCTACAACAGGTCCATGAATTCCCCAGCCCCCAGTTTCCGGCCCCATATTGGATCGTGAGCCATCAAGCCGAACGCCAAATAAGCCATCTATCAGATAAAGTATCGGGTCGACCTATTCCTCCGCCCCGCCCCCGCCAAAGGGTTTTGCTACGTGTAATCCAATCGCATACAGCGAACACCCCATGGACAACTCTATAAAGCCTCTACCACTCACATTCAAAATATCAGACTTGATGATGTCGAACCCCATCAGGATTGCTAAAATCAAAGAAACTCCAGCAGCGACCATCAGAATCTGGACTAGCACTTTCAAGGGAATCCCCCCTTCGGTTGATGGCGACGGCAATCGGTAAAAACCTGACTTGCGACCCTGTACAACTATAAGCACACATGTTATAAATAGTCCAGAATCAATTGGATGGTGATTCCAAGGGATCTGAAATAACGTCGATAAAAACCGGCCCACCTTCGCCCGTAATCGGCTGCTGAGGATAGCACGTGAGAAATCGCCTTCACCCTACAATCAGACTGCTGATTTCGGTCGGAGACTGGAGCTTTTGAATGTGCGAGCGTATCTCAACCCTTCTCTGGTCCTGAAGTCGCATAGACAAATGAGGGTTGGCCGGCGAAGGGTCTCTCCCCTAGATACATCCTTGTGAATTGTCTCTGAACCGAGAATCCACATGCCTTCGCAATCGCCACGCCATCCTGATTCACAAGGGGCACATCGAAGAATACGGGCTGGTCTGCGAGACGGCTCAGAGACCACTTGATCAGTTCTTCGCCCGCATCCCTGGAATTGGCCAGTACAGGTCCCAACTGCCAGGCATTGCTCCCGGGGCGAGCCATTGCGTAGCCCTGGACCTCACCGTCTTCGTTCCTAACGAGCCCACAGACTCCGTTGCTGTCTTCGAACAGCCGCCGAACCAGCGCTGCCCGGCTCAATCCATAGACGGGTGTGTCGAGGGCGATCACATCGGAAAGATCAGACTCAGACATCGCGAAAACATTCTCGACCTCGAAAGCTTGTCCCTTGCCCTCCCATCTCTCCAGACCATACTCATCAACGAAACCCAATGGCAGGTAAACTTCCCTACCCATTGGTGTAGCATCAAGCTTGATCGTCTCAACTGAAGACGACTTCAGGTAGTCGATGCCGTGATGCAGCATCGCGGTGCCAATTCCCTTTCGCCTGTGTTGCGGCGGAACCAGCACCATTGCCACCCACCCGCATCGGTCCTCGAAAATCACCGTAACGACCGTCCCCACGGGCTCATCCTCCACCTCTGCGACGAAACATCCTCCAGGGGCGATCGCCAGGAAACGCTCCCAATCTGCCCCGGTCTGATTCCACCCTGCCAACTCCTTGAACTTCATCCCGATATCAACATCCTCGGCGGTCATTTCCCTGATCCTAATTCCACCGTCTTTCAAAGGTATTCTCCTGTGAGCTTCGCTTGAATGTTCCATCCTGCTGCCGCGCATACGGGACGCCAATGTCTCACTCCCGCCATTGGCATCACCTTGACATGCGCGGGTATTGGAAACATATTATCGCAAGATCCAACGTCTGTTGCAAACGCAATACACTGGACAATCAAATTGGCGAGCCCTTCCGAAAGACCGGGTCCAGATCCACTCAGCGACCTAACTGACCGTGTTCCGCAACACGTAACTTCCCGATCGATCCTCATCGGCCTTATTCTCACCATCGTCATCTGTCTCTTCGCAACAGACACCACGTATCGACTCCGGGCCTCACGCGTATCGCTCGGCCACATCCCCATGTCGTTGTAGTTGCCCTTCATCCTACTGTATTTCACAAACCTCGCACTCAAGTACTTCCGTCCGGCCAGGGCGCTAGGCTCACAAGAACTCGGGCTCATCCTGTGCATGGGGTTCATTGGCAGCGCCTTCCCGACCAAAAATGTCGCCGGGCGCCTTGTTGCGGTACTCGCCACCCCGTATTACAAAGCCACACCTGAAAACAGATGGGGTGATTACGTACTCGATCACCTCAAACCGTGGGCGGTCCCCAGCAACCAAACCGGGGCCATCACGCACCTCTGGGAAGGGCTTCCCCGCGGGCAAAGTTTGCCCTGGGACGTCTGGTTGATGCCCTTGTTCTGGTGGTTCACCCTGTTGGCCGCCCTCTTTATCGCCTGCTTTTGTATCACGGTGATTCTGCGAAAGCAGTGGGTCGAATACGAACGCATTGTATTTCCATTGGCAAGACTCCCGGTAATGATGATTACCGATGAAACCGAGGGCTCGCCTTGGCCCGGGTTCTTCCGCTCGAGGATGTTCTGGTTCGGCCTATCAATCGGTTTGTTCATCCTGACTTGGAATGTACTCCCGCGTTTTTCCCATCGCATTCCAATCATCCCGCTGGGCCCAACCCATTCCACATCACTTACGCTTGGACCCGATTTCCCCCCGCTCATCGTAAAATTCAACTACGTCGTGGCCGCATTCGGCTATCTAACGAATCTTGAAGTGCTCCTCTCAATCTGGTTCTTCCACCTGCTCTCTCTCCTCGAGATCGGTGCAATCAACCGATTGGGCCTCACCGTGAGCAGTGAATACTTCGGCGGCGTGCTGCTTCAGCAAGTGGGCGGATTCGTTGCGCTTGCACTCTTCGGACTCTATATGGCCAGAAGCCATATACTTGCGGTCATCCGCCTCGCAATCCGACCCACAGGGGAAGACCGGGACGAGATGCTGTCCTATAGGACAGCCGTGATCGGCTTCGTCCTGTCCCTGGGATACGCGGGCGCCTGGCTGCACGCGCTGGGGGTTTCGCTTCAGGGTGTTGTGATTCAATTGGCCCTGCTCTTCATCTACTTCCTTGGGCTTGCAAAAATCGTCGCTGAAACAGGGTTGGTTTACATCGAAACGCCACAGCGAACGCAGTCCCTCGTAGCCGGAATTCTCGGATCCACCATCCAAACACCCGATCACACGGCACTCGCACTGGCAAGCAACAGCGTAGAATCCCATCGGCAGTACATGCTACCTGCATTCGTACATATCGGAAAAACAAACGATCAGTTTCGATGGGGCAGATCCAGAATCGTTCTTGCACTCGCTGCAGCCTTTATTCTGGGATTCGCAGCCTCGGTGGCCTACACCCTCGATTTGTGTTACGGGGCGACAGGGGCTGCGAATATTCTTCACGTTTACGTGTTCGGAGGATATGGCCTTACCATGTTCAACCGGGTCGTGAGATGGACCTCTTCCGTACCTTCCTTCACCGGTACAGACCTCGGGTTTATTTCCGCGGGAGTCCTCGGCACGCTCGCCCTCAGTTTGCTTCGGCTCAGATTCACCTGGTGGCCCCTCCACCCCGTGGGATTCACCGTGGGATATGTCTATCCGGTCAGAGTCACGGCGTTTACCGTATTTCTTACCTGGGCATTTAAATCACTCGTGCTCAGAATTGGCGGCATCACACTCTACAGAAATCTCCAACCGTTCTTTCTCGGATTGCTGATCGGATACACTTTAGGTGTGGGCGTCTCAACCCTTACCGATGCCATCTGGTTTCCCGGGAATGGCAAAATGGTGCATACCTGGTAACATCGAGCAAGTTGAGCTTTCGCTTCTCGTCTGGACAGGTATGAAGACGTTACGTATCTTCAGTCGCATTCAAGCGGGACCTTCGCCACCGAACACTTGCTGATTCAAAGAAACCGACCGACTATGATTCATGAGAGCAGCAGGCGCATGCGTGCGACAATCATCTTAATGATGTGGTACACTCTTATTCCCAATCAGCTGATCCGCGCGGAGGACACACACAATCGGCCGGAGATACGAATAAGAAAAGAAGGGGACAACAGGTTTGTTCAGGGAGAGATCAGGATAGAAGCACCACAAGAGGAAGTTTGGAAAGTACTCACCGACTACAACAATCTGGCGAAATTTGTTCCGAATATGCAGAAAAGTCGTCTGCTGGCAAGTGATGCGGACGGAACATTGAAACTGGAACAGGTATCGACCTGGAGGTTCTTGCTATTCAAGAAAAAGGTGCGCGTGTTGTTGCGAGTGTTCGAGCATCATCCTGATCGTATCGCCTTTTCCCAAATAGACGGCGACTTTCACACTTATTCCGGCGCGTGGGACATCGACAAGGTGGATGAAGCGATCCGGCTTCGTATTACGCTTCGTGTTCGACCGGCGTTCTTCGCGCCCGGCTTCTTTCTTGACCGAATTGCCAGAGAATCCGCCGAGCAGGCCCTTGGGGTTATTCGCAGCGAAACCCTGAGGCGTATCCAGGCCGACTGACCTCTCCGTATTTCCTTCCTACCGTGTTTCCCTTGTACCTTCCTCGCCGAACAGGAATGAAAGCAGTGTGAACCGCCTGGCATCTGTGACTGCCGTTACTTCGTGAAGATGGGAACAAGAAAATACCACTGCTCCTCCCGGTTCCGGCCGATACAGATTGGGTCCGAATTCAGGGAACCGCAGGTGCCCACCCTCGTATCCTTCATTCAGATTGAGAGTCAACGCGAATCGGCGATGTGCTGTTGAAGGACTCAGATTGTCTCGGTGGGCGTGGAAGAAACCGCGTGAAGCTGCGTCGTAACACGCGATTTTAAATCCTTCGAATCGTGTGGCGCGGTAGGCAAACGCCCGCTGCACTTCGGGCATCACACGGCGACCGATGGTGGTGGTCAGCATTTGCATCAGCTTCTCATCTGCTACGATATGATCACGGCGACTTTTGTTTTGGTGGTCAATCGCATCTTCCCTGGATGAACCGTGAGTTTGTTCGACACCCGTTTCTTCGTTGCCCTGGTTTTCCCAAACCTGGATGAGAAATTCGCAGATCTGGGGTTCAAGGACGTTTGGGATCAAGAGTACGGGGGCTTGTGTTTGAATCTCGAGAGGATCAGGTTGAGGAACTGCGTCTGACAGTGCCTGGTTAATTTCTGTCTTGATGTCGAGTGTGTCATCGAGGATGAGTGTTTTTATTACTCTGAGATTGGGGTCGAGGACCAGGAGAACTGTTCCGCCTTCACCTGCCAATCTGTAGGCCGTGGAGACTGCGAGTTTTTCGTCTTTGAAGATTGGGAAGGGGAGTTCGGGAGGGGTTTCTCCTCCAGCGTGGACGGCGAATATCGGGATGGATTCGGAAGCCAGGGATGATAGCGATTGGGTGGTTGATTCGCTGGGGTTATTTCCGAGGAAGACCAGGAGGGTGGGTTCGCCTCCGGCTCTGGCGTAGAATCTGGTTCGGGTGTTGTTTGGTGCGAGGGGCAGGACGAAGTCTGTGGCGCGTTCGCCTCGGGATAGTGGGGTTTGTTTTGGGGGCATTGGTTTTCCTTTTGTGGATCAAGATCTAATTTTGGGGTGGGCACTGCGTTTAGGTTCAGAACCAAGAATATATTCTTCTACCTCTCCGAGGGGCCCCTCAGCCACTCGCTTGCTCGCGTCTTCATCTTTTGAACCGCCAAAAGAAAATAGGCGAAAAGAAAAGGCGGTCCTTCCCTCGATACACCGCTACGCGGCACTCGGGACCGGACGGCTTGCACAGCGCGAATTGTATACTACTGATCGAACAGAATCCTGGCCTACCAGGCGAAGATAAATTACAATCGTCATGAGGAATGGGAAGGGCGCGCTGCGCGATATGGTCGTTGGTGATTGCTTTTGTGGAGTTCCGGCAAGTTTTCGTTTTCGTTTTCGTGAAGCAGGAAACCAAACCTTCGACCCGCTTGGCGTTATGGTAACACAATCGACTTGAGGGATCGGGATTGCGGACGAACCAATCCTCGTGAAACCACGTGGCTAACTTACCTCCAGAGCCATTCCATTGTCGCCAGGATCTGCTCCGCCGTCCAGAGCGTTTGTGCTTGGTGATATTCTGATGCCGTGGACCGAGCCGATGCCGCCGTAGGCTGCGAGGGATCTGTTGATTTGGAGGCCGCGTCTTTTGACCTGGTCGCAGATCGATGGGGCGATTCGGGCGTGAGCGATTACTGCTTCGCCCTGGCTGTCGAATCGCGGAGCGGCGATGGCTTCCGTGGCTGTCATTTCGTGATCCAGGACATTGAGGATTGCGTGGAAGATGCCCGTGATGATGCGTGTTCCACCCGGGGCGCCTACTGAGAAATAGGGCTTGTCATCGATCTTGACGAGTGTTGGGGCCATCCCGGTGGTGCGAGACTTTCCGGGTACGATGGAGTTTACCTGGTTGGGAATCGGATTGAAGCAATTCATACAGTTGTTGTACATGAATCCAAGTCCTTCCGTAACCAAATCCGCTCCGGAGCCCAGTGAATGGGTGAGCCCCATCACGTTGCCGCTGGAATCGACCACCGAGACGTGCGTGGTGTCTGGCGATTCCTGAGGCTGCCACCTGGGCACCTGGAAGATTTCACCTGCATCGATTCGCTGTCGCCACTCGGCGGCACGGTCGTCACTCAGTAAATCAGCCGCCGGAACATCGACGAACAGGGGATCCCCTATCAGATTTGCGCGATCGACCCAGGCAGCTCGCATTGCCATCGATACCTTGTAGATGTATTCGGCCGATAGATGACCCATTCCGGCAAGATCATACCCCTCGAGAATCTTCAACATTTGGAGAATGGTCAAACCGCCACCCGGCGGCTGATTGGAAGCGATATTGAATCCACGATAGTTCGCGCACACCGGCTCAGCGACCGTGACCTCATAACCTGAGAGATCCTCCAGGGTGATGAACCCGCCTCCCCTTTCCATATCCTCAGCGATCTGCTTCGCGAGGTCTCCACGGTAGAAGACTTCCGCCCCACCTTCAGCGACAACAGAGAATGCCCTGGCCATTTCCGGGTTTGAGATATACGCTCCACCGCCCTCGAACGGGGAGGTACCGACAGTCACCCAGGGCGATTTACTGGATCCTATGGGCGGTTTCTGCCATTCCTTCGCCGTTGCAGCCGCTATTTCAAATCCGCCAGTCGCGACCTCAATTGCCGGTGCAATGACGTCCATCCAGGGCATCGTACCGAATTCTGTCTGAACCTTGTGCAGGCCCGCCACAGTTCCGGGAGTGGTGACTGCAGTGTATCCCTTTTCATTAACCTGGTTTTCAAGCGTGTATCCGTAACCGGTCTGTTTTTCTTCGATGAGCAGGTCTCGCCACATACCCGGCGTTGCACGGGATCCCGTCTTGCCGTGGAAATCGAGCATAATCTCCTGTCCCGTTTCGGCCAGGTGCAGGTTGATCATCCCGAAACCACCAATGCCGCAACTTCTGGGTGTCACGACCATTTGCACGAACGCCGCGGTGACCGCAGCATCGATTGCATTACCGCCATCAGCAAGCACCCTGGCGCCCGCGTCAACGGCCAGGGGTTGTGGTGCTGTAATCATGGAATTCATAGGTCTCTCCAGTCAGGTCAAGAGTCCGGAAATCGGTTGTGGAATATAACTGACCGCGTCCATTTTGTGAATGACGATCCTTGGGGACCGACCGGCCTTCGACAGAAGGATCTAATTCAGGTGGAACGGGTTGACTACGCAGTGGTGATTGTCTAAAATTCAGGAGACAGTCGAAAGCCAGCCGCCAACTCAAGTAACCAATCGAAAGTACACCCTTCCAATGGCTCAGGAATCAAGTTCAAGACTACTTTTTCTTTCACGCAGGTATCCCCCATCGATGGGTGGCATCCAGACCCATTGCTATCACATGAATAAGCTGCTCAGGCGATGGATGGATGTAAAACTGGTCGCCCTGAGCAGACAGCATCTCATCCATCTCGCGTGGTTCGTCCCCTATACATATATAGTCAGCCTCTTCGAGGTCCTGTTCCGAAGAGTCGATACCATCTACTTCAGTGACGGCGTAGTCTGCTGTCTTGCCACATTTCTCAGACCGTTTACCCGAGCCCGGTTCATCGTAACCATCTACGGACTCGAGTTGACGTTCTCCCACTGGCTGTTCAGCAAGATGATGAAATGGGGCATTGCAAGGTGCGAGCGAGTCCTGGTCATTAGCAAACACACAGGCAAGATCACCGCCGAGGCAGGCGTTCCTGAAGAAAAAATCCATCTGATCTACCTGGGTGTCGAACCCAAGACGTTGGCTCCGGAGCGTCAGATCGAAGTCAAGAAAGCGTTCGAGGCGGAACACGGGATTTCGTTCGACCAGGAGAGGGTGCTCCTGAACTTCGGGCGTCAAGTACGCAGAAAGGGTCTGGTGCCCTTCTTGCAGAACGGCTTTCCGCTCCTGGATTCGGAAATCCGCGTCATCATTGGTATGGGCAGCACCGGAGAGGAAATCCCTGAAATCAAAGCAGAAGCCGCAAAATACGGTGACCGAATTATCCTTCTGGATCACCTGGATGACGATACGGCCGCGATGCTACGGGCTGAATCGGATCTGTTCATCATGCCTAACATCGCCATTCCCACAGACGCCGAGGGATTCGGAATTGCACCTCTCGAAGTGATGTACGTAGGCGTACTCACCGTGGCGTTCGCTGTAGACGCCCTGGTGGAAAGCGTGAACGAATGGGGCTACCTGATCGAGCCGGGTGACTATCAGGGATTCGCGGACAAGATTCACGAGCACCTGGGGCTCACCGAAGAAGAGGTGGCTGCCCGAGGTGCGAAGGCGAGTGAGTATGTGAAAAGGGAATATGCCTGGGAGAAGACTGCGCGGGAGTATCTGGAGGTATTCGAAGGGCGTGTGTGATTGTCTGGTTCAAAAGACCAACGCGTAATCATCAATTATTTGAGTCACGGCTCGAGGCTATCGTCCAACTGACAAGCCAGGGCATATTGAACCACATAGCCTAAACTGGCTCCACAAACCGCCAATATCGATCGCTTGAGGTACCTTTGTGATGAACCACGGTTTCCAACCCAACTTTATGATCAGCAACGCTATCGCCTCTGCATTGACACGCATTGAGCGTGCGCGAGGATTCCTAGAGGCGGCAACCCTCTCCGAAGAGTGGGTCAGAGAGATGAGCGACCGGGCTTTGGTGCTGGAAGCCCATCACACAACACATATAGAGGGTACTCGACTGACCCTGGATCAGGCTACAAGGCTTCTTGCTGGAAAGGAAGTACCGGAAACTGACCAGGATGATGCTCGGGAATTGTTGAATTATAGAGTGGCATTTGAGTTCGTCTCCGAGTATCTGGATAGCGGTGCCCCCATCACAGAAGGATTGATCCGCGAGATTCATCGACGGCTGGTGGAAGGCGTTAGGGGCGAACAGGCTGCTCCCGGCCAGTACCGAAAAGTACAGAATTATGTGGTCAATTCGGATACGGGGAAAGTTGTATATACCCCACCGCCCGTTCACGACATTTCGATCTTGATGGGAGAACTGGTATCCTGGCTGAATGCGCCTGAAGGCACGCACCCCGTTCTGGTGAGTGGCATCGCACAGTTTGAACTTGTCCACATTCACCCATTCCTGGACGGCAATGGCCGTGCGTCGCGCCTGCTATCCACATTGTGCCTGTACCGCGCAGGGTACGATATCAAGCGTCTGTTCTCGATCAGCGAGTTTTATGATCGGGATAGATCGTCTTTTTACTCAGCAATCCAGGGCGTGCGTGAACAGGACATGGATCTGACCAATTGGCTGGAATTCTTCGTTGAGGGTTTGGCGACACAACTTGCCGAGGTCCGAGAGCGTGGCGAGGCGGCCATCAAACGGGATATTCTGGCTAAAGAACACGGCCTCTCCAAACGGCAAGCGATTGCACTTGGTCACCTGCTGGCTCACGGGAGCATGAGTATTCAGGACTACGAAACCCTGTGTCCGGACACTACGCGGCGGACACTTCAACGTGACCTTAAGCGTTTGATTGACAAGGGGTTATTGATTGAGCACGGAACCGGGACCACAGATCCGACAAGGCGATACGGCCTCGCGGATAGCAATAACTCTTGATCTACTGTGACAAGCTATGACACGCTACTGTGACACAATCCGAAGTTTTCTGAACCTATCCACAGCCTCTCTGGAGACCAGATAAGCGGGAATCGGAGCGGACCAATTGCCTGGGTCAGAGCAAATCGTGACGGAACTATGTCACGCTGTGACAGAATGCTGTGACATACAATCGGGGTGATTTGCGACAAACTTGCGACAGGACTTGTGACATATTTGGAGCCGAGATCTGTGGCAGACCAACATGTGGCTGGAGTCAAGACGTTCTTGTCTGGTCAAAGAATTGTAATTATTTGACACAGTGTCTGTGATGATCCAAATTTGCAGTCCAGCCAGGGCGAATAAACGGAAGCATCCATACATTGAGGGAGGAGAACATGTCAGGAGCTGAACCCGCACCTCGACTGTCAACGTTGAAGGGCGCCAGGATCGGTTTGCTCGATCCCGGAAAACGTGAGACCGGAATCGCACTCGAAGCGATCGGCAAGCGCCTTGTTAAAGAGTTCGGCGCAGAAATCGCAGGCACCTGGAAGAAACCATCTGCTTATAGGCTTGGCTCAAAAAAGCTCATCGAAGAGATTGTTCCACAATGTGATGCGATCGTGATGGGCGTCGTCGACTGATGCGGCTCCAGCTCGTGCAGTTTGCGCGACATACTTGAAATCGAACTAAAAGGCGTACCGACGGCATACATCACCGCCCGAGGTCGTGTCCCAGTCGTCAAACGCGTCAAGGGTGGATTTCACCTCACGCATCGGACCGAGGCCGAGATGGTGAGAGACTGGAACGATTCTGGACCACAACCGGATGAACTTCGTCGAAGCCTGATCCACTTCGGGATTCAGCGGGTCATGAGGCTGGGAGGGGTGAAGGAAGGGGACCGCGTCACGATCAGAGACAGGCAGGTGCGGTGGGAGTACGCGCCCGAGATGGAAGCGAAGAAGAAGCTCGCTGGAACCGGCACGTGGTCGAGCAAGCTGGATGGGGTCATTGGCTACAAGAGTGTCGACTTGACCATAGCGGATCGAGCACCCGCTGGAGGTGAATTGCTCGAGGAATGTGTAAACCTGGCGGTGCCCCAGGTCGTATCCATATTGACCGGAAGCGAATGACCTCAGGGATCGCGCGCCGATCGACCTTAAATCGGCCGGGAGCGTGTTCGATACCGTTACGAATCTTGAAATGAGCCAGGGGGGTGTAACCTTCATTGGTGAGCCGGAGGGGCGCAGCTAAGGCCCCAGCTGTGGGAAACCACAAAGGGTTCGAATCCCTCTCCCTCCACCAAATCAGGTGCCATCTCGATGCTGTGGGGTGGCACTCTTTTATTTGGTCCGCGATGAACTAAATGGCCCTTATCCCTATCCGCTGACCGTTTTCCGCCGCAGCCTTACACCTTCCAACTGAACAACTGGATGGGTACTCAAGTCCCACACCAACCCAAGATTTAAATTAAATTCAATTATTTCAATATTTTAACTCAAATATCTTCAATTCTCTCTCCAATCCCCACTTAACGCGCTTCCCATTTTTTCCCACCATACGGAACATTTTTTCTTTAGTTAACCCCTTGTATTTCCGATACATATTACAATGGCCTACACAAGACCGGAATAAAATACTTGATACTACTTAGTATCTTATCGTATATTCTTATCAACGCTAGCGTGTTATGTTGAAGCTTCACAATTGTAAGGAGGGACCCGATGGGCGAAGGACAACGACTGATCGGTATAGAGGAAGTGGCCGAAGTTTTCGAAAAGTCAGTAGAGTCAATTCGAAAGTACAAGAACTACGGCATCCTCAAAGTTGCAGACAAGATTGGTAACAAGGACCTCTTCGACAGAGAAGACGCGATCGCCAAGAAGTCAGTAATCAAAGAGATGCAGGTCCAGCGAGGCCTTTCACTCTCCCAGATCGCAATGGAGCTCGAGAGCAAGGAAGCTCAGGCCATGGAAGGCCCCGAAAAGCTCCTGATTGTCGAAGATGAAGAGGCAACTCGCGAAACCTGGGCGGAATTCTTCGAGAACGCCGGATACCAGGTGGTGCAGGCAGGGGACGGGCAGGAAGCCCTCGAGGTCGCACGCGCAGAGCGACCCAACCTTGTGCTGCTGGATCTGAGATTGCCCAAGCTCGACGGTTACCAGGTTTGTCAACGGCTCAAAGGTGATCCCTTAACATCAGACACACCGATTATAATGATAACGGCCTTTCTGACCGGCGCCTCCGACACCGTAAGAGGAATCGAATATGGCGCCGATGACTACCTGAACAAGCCAGTGGATCTGGATGTTCTGGCGGCCCGGGTCAGAATGGTCCTTCGCAGAGCAATGCATCGATAGGACTTCCCGCGTCCCCACGCGCGGACCTGTCGGCAACTACATTCAAGGAGTCCGCGATGTTGCCCGGATTTTTGACCTCAGCCCTGGAAATCATCATCATACTGGACATCTGTGGAGCCGTAGTTTACTTCGCGCTGTCCGGCCTTGCCAAACGCAGGGAGACGGAATCTGAAGCCACACTCAATCCCCTTTCGGGTATGTATGGCTCCCAGCTGCAGCCTGCAGGCATCTCTTCCCCTTCATATCCCCTGGCATCCTACCCCGGTGGGACGGACCTTTCGATCTACGCCGGCGAACCCACAGCGCCTCAGACGAAGACCGGGTTCAGCTTTACGGCCGGATTGTCACAGCGATTGACCGCGCTTAAAAGCAGACTGACCTATCGCCCTGATGCACCAACTGGAACAGGTCCGGCAAAGGGCGACGACCACAAGAAATTGGGCCAGGTGCTGGAGAGCTTCAAGGAAGAAATTTAGGTTCAAAGAGGTAACGCTGGAGATCCAGGCGATCTCCGAGGCAGACCTGGATCGATATACTCAGGAAGGAGTGGGAGATGGAGGGCAGGATTTTAGTAGCGCACAGGAACGAACTCATTCTGGATGTGATACAAGAAATGCTTCAGAACGTGGGATATGCCGCCACGCTCACCAGCGACGGCCACCAGGCCCTGGCAAAGGCAATGTCCGAACACTACAATCTGATCATCGTGGACAGAAATCTCGCTGGAGAAATGGACGGCGTTCGGCTGGTCGAGCGGCTGCGGAAGTATGGGATCAAGACGCCCATCATTGGGACCGCGCCGGAAACAAGCTGGTCATCCAACGAGGGAAGCACGGGAGATCCGGTCGACTTCTTCCTCCCCTCTCCCTTTGGATACCACGAGCTGGTGAACGCCGCCTCGGCGCTTCTGAACAAAGATCTCGTGCCGCCAATTTCTATCGAAAATATTGGCCCGACCCCGGAGGTCGAAACGGACACCCTCTTCGAAACCACGGTCAACGAAATCGAGGATTCTCCCAAAGCACCTGAGCCAATAGTCCAGAGCGCCCCGGAACCAACCAGAATCTTTCCACATCCTGCCACTTACAAAGCCTGGGAGCCGCCGCCACTAATGCAGTATACCGGCGCGCCCAGAATCTTGCTTATAGACACGAACGACGAACATCGTGACCAGGCCACCCGGCAGCTCACCGACGCGGGATTTGTGGTCACCGCAATAAAGGACGGCCAGGAGGCTTACGAGGACACGATGTTAAACGACTACGAACTCATCCTCACGGACCTCTGGTTGGTCGGGATGGACGGATTCGAAACCATTGAAGCCATGCGAAAAAGCGGTGTGGAAGCACCCATAGGCGTCCTCACCTCCTACGTTACAAGAGAGATGGTCCAGGAACTTCTGGAATGGCAGATCTGCAAAGTCTTCATCAAGCCAGTCAAACCGAACACCCTCCTCTCCTTTGTGCAAGACATTGCGAAGGTGAGCTGATCACCTACCCCGGTGAGGAAAAGGCCCGCTCTTCCAGCAGAGCGGGCCTTTTCTATTTCCCGAAACCCTGGGGCGACATCAGTCATCTCATTGGTGTGCTCGCCCAGGGCGTGCCTGTCACCGCCTACATATATCGCTTCTGATCCGCCAGGAATCCCACAAAACAGATCGCCGCCAGCGCCAGCGGCACAACCAGCCTGTCTCCGCCCAAGGTGAGGAGGCGGCCGATCGATGGCGCGATCAACGTGGCCAGCAGACCGTATCCCACACTGCACAGCAGCATAAACACAAGCGTGCGCACGATAAAATGTTGTGACCGGATTCGGTTCTTCACTGCGCGATTGATGTTGTCACCGTAGAGTACCAGCAGCGCAGTGGTCAAAACCATCGAGACGGTTGTAAGGTGAGCTTTGGTGTATATCAACAGCGTCGCATTGATCTGATTCAGGAATCCCATCAGGTTCGCTCCCGGGGTTGTTTGTCGATCGTCTATCGGACTGGTCACAAGTATAGGCACACTCTTATTCGCTGACAAACCGAGGTCTTGGAAATTTTCTCCCATTCCTTTATCTTCTTTGGCCTCGAGAAACGAAATTCCGAATCCGAATAGTGCAAATTCATCAAGTGAGCCTGAAACGAAATGAACAAGAGTCTCGCCACGAACCTCATATCCGCATCCCTCATCGGTCTGGCATATCTCACCCCGGTTTACAAGGACCAGCTCCTCGCTGTTGGGTTGTTCGCCACCTCCGGGGCATTCACCAACTGGCTGGCCATTCATATGCTGTTCGAACGAGTCCCGGGGCTCTACGGATCCGGCGTAATACCCGCTCGCTTCGAGGAATTCAAGACCGGAATAAGAACGCTGATCATGTCTCAGTTCTTCACCGTGGAAAATGTCGAAGCCTTCTTCGCCTCCGAAGGCGAATCCGATGGTCACCTCCTGAACCCGGACCCGATTGTCGAGGCGATCGACTACGACCACATCTACTGGGGATTCGTCGACGTCGTAATGGGCTCCTCCTTTGGCGGAATGCTCGGCATGGTCGGCGGGGCGAAAGCCCTGGAGCCCCTGCGTGTTCCCTTCAAGGAAAAGATGCGCGACGAAGTCTACAAGATCCTCATCTCTCCACAGTTTGCTGACGCGATCCAGGCCAGTTTAAATTCCTCTCACCTGGCCGAAGATATCATCGAGAAAGCCGACTACATTGTCACCCGCCGCCTGGACGAACTCACACCCGAACTCGTCAAGCAGATCATCCAGGAGATGATTCGAGAACACCTCGGGTGGCTCGTCATCTGGGGCGGCGTGTTCGGCGGGATTCTCGGCCTCATCGCCAGCTTCTTCCGCTAAGCCCTCACCAATGCGACCTTCGCTCCTATACGATGGCAACTGTGGTTTTTGCACGCGCTGGGTTCAGCGAATCCAGCCAGCTACAGACGACCGCGTACGGTGCGCCCCCTATCAGGATGTCGCTCACGAATATCCTTACCTCGACCACGACGAATTCACCCGGGCGGTCCACTGGATCGATCCTGCGGGAGAAAGCGCCCGGGGGGCGGACGCGGCATTTCACTTTCTGAGCCACGCGGGCGTAACAGGTCGCCTGGGGCGTTGGGCGTACGATCATCTCCCGGGGTTCGCCGGACTCTCCGAACGCGCGTATCGCGCGGTAGCCTCCAACAGAAACTGCTTCTCCACGCTCACGCGCTATCTCTGGGGCGAGAGCCTCGCGGTCCCCACGTTTCACAAATCAGCAAACCTCTTCCTCCGATCCCTCGGCGCCATCTATCTGATCGCCTTTCTGTCGCTCTGGGTACAAATCCACGGACTCATAGGAAGCGACGGAATTCTCCCGCTGTCAGATACGATGAATCGCCTGTTTGAGCAGTTGGGCTCGGTCGACCTACTGCGGTTCCCTACTCTGTTCTGGTTGTCCTCGTCTGACCTGAGCCTTCACCTTGTTTGCGGCCTCGGCGTTCTATTTGCAGCTCTGGCCATTGCCATTCCGGCCTTCTGGCCCTCCTGGCCGTTGCTCTGGTTCGGCTACCTCTCGCTCCTCACCGTGGGCAGTCCGTTCCTATCTTTCCAGTGGGACATTCTCCTTTTAGAAACCGGATTCCTGACCCTCTTCCTCGCACCTTTTACGCTGACTGAGATTCGAAGATCTCCCGATCCACCCAGACTGCTCTCCTGGCTGTTCAGGTGGCTCCTCTTTCGATTGATGTTCGCCTCTGGCGTTGTGAAACTCACGAGTGGCGACCCCACGTGGTACGACCTCTCGGCACTCACCTTCCACTACGAAACACAGCCGATCCCGAATCTGATCGCGTACTACGCACATCAACTTCCAGACCTGATGCACGCGATCTCAACCGCTTCGATGTTCATCATCGAGCTCGCCGTACCCTTCTGCTTCTTCGCTCCTCGGCGAGTGCGACACCTCGCCTGCCTGTTCACCGTGATCCTTCAGATCCTGATCTTCGCCACCGGGAACTATACTTTTTTCAATTTGCTCACCCTGTCCCTCTGCCTCTTCCTGCTCGACGACACCTTCTGGGGTCCCGGCCGAGCCTCAATTGAATCGAGACCGCCATTCAGCCCTCGACAAAAGCTCGTCCTTTTTCCGATTTCTGCCCTGATCGTCCTGCTCAGCGCCATATTTCTCCTCTCCTTCTCTTTTCGTCTACCGGTCTCCTGGCCGTCACCTGTCCTTACCATCTACCGCACCGTGTCTCCGTTCCACCTTGCCAACACCTACGGTCTCTTTCAGGTGATGACCACGGAACGCCCTGAAATCATTTTGGAAGGCAGCCGGGACGGTGTAGATTGGGAGGCCTACGAATTCCCTTACAAGGTGGGTGACCTCCCTACAGCGCCGCCATTCGTGGCGCCGCACCAACCCAGGTTGGATTGGCAAATGTGGTTCGCGGCGCTGAGCACAAGAGACAGAACGCCCTGGTTCATTCCCTTCTGTGTCCAGCTCCTGAAAGGATCCAGCGACGTAGAATCCCTGCTCGAAAAAAATCCTTTCGAAAACGATCCACCCAAATACCTGAGGGCGAAAAAGTACAATTACAGATTTACAACACTCGCCGAGAAGGGTGCCTCGGGAAACTGGTGGAAGCGCGAATACGTGGGTGAATACCTGGGAACGATCAGTCTGAAATGACACGCCCGCCCAGCCGCCCAGCAAACCGACGACGGACGATAGACCACGGACCACCAATGCCCCCGTCCACGCTCTGTGGTCAGTCGATGGGGTCATTTTTTACACAAACGCTTGCCGGACCATAAACGCCCTGGATCACAGAGGCGCCTGTCCGTGTGTTTCGTGGTCCATCGTCCGTGGTCTGTGGTCGCTGTACCGTCGTCCGTCGTCCGTCGTCTGTGGTCGCCGTACCGCCGTTTCCTCAACCTGAAACCTCCGGAGCTCAAAATGAAAATCACCGACGTCACCGTGCAACTCGTACAATCCGACTGCGGTCGCAAGTGGACCCACGTGTATATTCACACGGACGAGGGCCTGACCGGTCTGGGAGAGGGGACGTACTCACGTAAGGAAAATGTCGTCAAGGCAATGGTCGAGGACCTGAAGCCGCAGCTGATCGGACGAGATCCGATGAACGCGGAAGCAATCTATCACGACCTCTACGCGGGCGCCTACGCGGGTTACCGAACGGGCGGCATCATGTTCACCAGTGCAATCAGCGGCATCGATCAGGCCTTGTGGGACCTCAAGGGCAAAGCCCTTGACACACCCGTGTGCGCGCTCCTGGGCGGCCCCCGCGAAGCCAGGGTCCACGTCTACTCTCACTTTGGCGGCAAGGACATCCCCTCGATGATCGATCGGGCGGAGAGCGTGCTCGGACTCGGGTTCAACGCGTTGAAATCAGGGATCTCGATCGCAGAAGCGAAAGGGCCGAAGATCACCCGCGAACAACTGAAGACCATCGACAAAAAGTACGCGGCGCTGCGAAAAGCCATCGGAGATGACGTCCTCTTGATGGACGATCCCCACGCCTATTTCGATCCACCGACCGCTCTGGAGATCGCCAGACTGATCGAGCCGTATCGCCTGCTCTTCTTCGAGGAGCCCACGATTCCTGAAGATCCTGAAGGATACGCCCGGGTGCGCCAGGGCACTTCAACACCGATCGCCGGGTCCGAACGCCTCACGAGCAAGAACCGGTTCAACGACTTCTTCAAAGCCGGCGCCCTGGACGTGGCTCAGCCGGACATCGTTTATATCGGCGGGATCACCGAAATGAAAAAAGTCTGTGCCCTCGCAGAAACCTACCAGGTTGGTATTGCCCCACACAACACCAAGGGACCGGTCGGAATAATGGCCGCCGCACACGTAATGGCTGCGATCCCCAATGCCCTCATCCAGGAATACCTGGCGCCAACCACCATTCCCTGGCGAAACGACGTACTCAAGCACCCACTCGTCGTCGAAGACAGTCACCTCGTCATTTCGGATCGTCCAGGCCTGGGGATCGAATTCGACCAGGACGCCTTGAAACCACACGTGGTGGGCTAAGAGATCGCACGGAATTAGGCCCACTCAGCCATTTCCTCCCTTGTCTGTGAGCCAGAGTGCAGGGGCCTTGTGGGACCTGATCCTTTGAATCACGCTGACCAGAATTCAGAATCAGCGTTTTGCAGTGCCATCCACGTTTTATGGTTCCTTGAATTCCAATATTCCACACGGCTGGAATTTTTATATAAATTTCAATATGCTGTTATTCAATGCTTTATATCTTATATACTCTATTTTTACATATCTATTACTTAGTATTACATACTTGAACTATTTGTAAGTCTGGAACTCCGAGCACTTGCAGCCCAGCCCGCTGCGAGCGCCGCCTACCCGGACGTTGGACCCCGGACCCCGGACGCTCCCCTTCTCCCTCCCTTTTCTCTGGCGCTCTCCTGACACTCTTCATAATTTGGTCAGCACCGCCACTTCCCATCCTGTCACCTCTTCTCGAAGTTGCATTCACCCAAGAGATAACCTATGTCCTTCACCTTCTCCGAACAACACATCTCGGACTACTATCGCAACGGCTATACCGTCTTCCGGGGTATCCTGCCAACCGCTCTAGTGGGCGACCTGCGTCGCGTCACGGAAATCGCCCGGGAAGTTGTCCGCACCGAAAGGGGGCCTCAGGCCCAGCGGCTCCAGCCTGTCGAGAAATTTGGAGATCGCTTCGACTTGCAGCCCTTCCGTGACTATGCCGAGCTCACGGAACTCATCGATGCCTGTCAGCGTGTCCTCAGTCCGGATCACACATTCGCTGGACTAGATCGCCTGGGCGTCTTCTTCGAACCTACTGAGCGGCCCTGGTGTACACGCTGGCACCGCGACATCACCACGGAATCGAAGGGTGTGGATCCCGATGAGTTCTCGAGGATCACCCTGGACCCTACATTTTTCACGCAGGTCAATTGTGCTCTGTATACGGATGTAAGTACCTGGTATGTCCCCGGGAGCGACGGCCGTCCAGATACCTCCTCTGAACCTGAGGCTGCACGAGCGATGCCTGAAACCGAGGGCCTGAGCGATGAAGAGACTGAGTCACTGAATCTGGCATACTGTCACGGAATGCCGGGAGCGGTCTGCCTGATCCTCGAGCCGGGCGACTTCGCGTTGTACCGGCCGAACGGATGGCATATTGGCAATTATGCCCCGTATCGCAAACGAGCGACCTTGCACGATGGACTCTGGAAACCTGAAACAAGGGCATGGTACGACCGTTGGTTCGCCGAACTGAAACAGTTGAGTGAGAGCGATTGACTCCTGATTGGATAGGAACCCAATGACCAAACCGAATTTCATCATCTTCCTGACGGACGACCAGGGCTACGGGGATCTCTCCTGTATGGGCGCCCCTGATTTCGACACACCTCACATCGACGCCCTTGGTCAGGGGGGCGCCCGATTCACGAGCTGGTATTCCAACAGCCCGGTCTGCAGTCCGTCACGTGCTGCCTTGCTCACCGGTCGCTATCCGGGTAACGCAGGGGTCAGGTCGATCCTGGCCGGTCATCGAACCGCGACTGGATTGCCTGGCCACGTGCCCACAATCGCCACGGCGCTTAAACCTCTGGGCTACCAGACGTATATGTCAGGGAAGTGGCATCTCGGGTTAAAGGAAGAGTCCCGCCCGCACAACCACGGATTCGATCACTGGTACGGGTTCCTCGCAGGATGTATAGACTACTATTCGCACATCTTCTACTGGGGAATGAACCGGCCGGGCCCTGGTCTGAACCCTACGCACGATCTCTGGCAGGACGGCGAGGAAATCTGGGAAAACGGACGATACTTCACCGAGGCGATCGCCGAGAACGCGGTTCGCTACATCCGTGAAGCCGCAGCCGCCGACAAACCGTTTCTGCTCTATGTCCCGTTCAACGCACCCCACTATCCGATGCACGCGCCTCAGAAATATATGGATCGGTTCGCACACCTTCCCTGGGACAGACAGGTGATGGCCGCAATGCTCAATGCGGTCGACGACGCAGTTGGGAAAATCATGTCCGAGGTCGAAAAGCTGGGACTCACAGACAACACCTGCACATTCTTTACGGCCGACAACGGACCCTCACGTGAATCCCGAAACTGGCTCGACGGAAATCAGGACGCCTACTACGGCGGCACGACGGGTGGTCTCAAAGGACACAAATTCAGCTTGTATGAGGGTGGCATCAGAGTTACGGGAATCATGAACTGGCCAACCAGAATCCCAGCGGGACAGGTCCTCGACACGCCCTGTGCTTCGATGGACATGTTTCCGACCTGCATCGAATCAGCCGGCGGAAACATATCCCAATTCGAACTGGATGGCACCAGCCTCCTCCATCTTGCTGCCGGGAGTGAGGCGGTGGATGACCGCACGATTTGCTGGGAAATGGCCAAACAGAACGCCATTCGCAAAGGCAAGTGGAAGCTTGTTCTGGAAGGGCAGCTCACAGAGGGCTCGCCTCCGGAAGACGACATCCATTTGTCGAATCTCGAAGTGGATCCTGGAGAGCGAATGAACCTGAAGAATGAGCATCCCGAACTCGTGACGGACCTCGAGCAGGAAGTCAAATCCTGGCGGGCGAGAATCGAGAACCGCTGGACGCAGGAATTTTCTCCTGAGGCTCAGGGCACGGTCACACACAGCAGCAAGTAAACTCGTGGAAATAAAATGCTGGAATTGACCGCCAAAGAAAATCAGTCGGGGAAATCATGAAAACCTATCGTGTTGCAATCATCGGCCTGGGAGGAATGGGAACGCATCACGCGGAGGCCGTTCAGGCGCTCCCCGGGTGCGAATTGGTGGGCGGGGCAGAGATCGATCCCGATCGCACCCGGAAATGGCAGGATCAATTCGGCGTGCGAGCTGTATTTCAGAACTATGAGGACATGCTCATCGAAGTCAATCCAGACATCGCAATCGTGGCCACCCAGGCGCCCCTGCATCACGCTCCAACGCTCTCTGCTGCGCGCAGAGGGATTCACGTGTTCTGCGAAAAGCCCATTGCGCTAACACTTGGACAAGCGGATGAAATGGTGAGAATCTGCGATGAGAATGGTGTCAAGTTCGCGATCAATCATATCAAACGAGGAAGCCCCTACAATCAGCACGTGCTGGACCGGATCGCGGCCGGGGAGATCGGACAAGTCGTTCGCATCAGGGCGTTTGACAAGGGAGGCCGGAAAGCGGGGAATTCGCTGATGGAAATGGGAACCCATCTTTACGACTGGATTCGCCTGTTCGCGGGAGATGTCGACTGGTGTCACGCCCATTTGACTCAGCTGGACGGCAGGGAATCCACCGTGGACGACATCAAACCAACTCAGGAGGTCGATCCAAAGGACCGGGATGCAGGGCTCGTCCTGGGTGAGCGGGGATTCGTCAGCTTCAGGTTCAGGAACGGAATTCACGCCGAAGTGAATTTCCTGGCTCAGCCGGAAACGAATGACCAGGGATACGGCATCGACCTCATCGGAACGGAAGGTCGAATCGCCCTACGCGAAAGTGTGGGAACCTCGATGTTTATCCATAGGGGCCAGCATCACACACCCGATGAACCCTGGGGGCGTGTCGACCTGCCGGAGGAAGATATAGATGAGACGGGAAATGAGAGGGACAAACTCAGCAGAAGATTCTTACTCCAGAAGCTGATGCTGAAGGATCTGATCGCAGCTATCGAAGAGGACCGAGATCCCCTGGCCAGTGGACGCAACGGTCGCGACTGTCTGGAAATGATTCACCTCACCTGGGAATCGCATCTGCAGAAGAAGAGAGTCAATGCGCCCCTCGAATTACGCGATCATCTCCTGGAGCGGTGGCGAAACGATCATTCGTGACCGATCCCCTGGCCACTGCTCATCTGCCCTCCAGAATTGAGTTTGCTCCGGAGACGCCAGGCAGTAATTAATCCGAAGCAACCCTGTTCGTCTCTCGACCTGACGGACTTCACTTGTTTCGTCTGCAGAATATTCGATCACATCTGCATTTCTGAATTCTCGAGTTCCACGCTATCCCGTACTGGAAACAGCGAATCGGTAGATGGAGGATATCTCGCTCTTCTCTGTAATCGTAACCCCCAGATCATTCAGGAGACCGTCCTGCATCCCGTAAATCCATCCGTGAACGGAAATCTCCTGGCCCAGTTCCCAGGCCTGTTGCACAATGGGCGTATGGCACACATGGTGCACCTGCTCGATCACATTAAACTCGCATAAGCGGTTCAGACGCTCCGCCTCATCTTCCACTTCCATCAGCACATCTTCGTGCCTCCTATAGATGTCCTTGATATTCAGTAGCCAGTTGTCGACCACACCCAGCCTTGTTTTCTCCATTGCAGTTCGCACGCCACCACATCCGTAGTGTCCACAGACAATCACGTGCTTCACCTTTAAAACTTCTACCGCGAAATGGATTACAGACAGACAATTCATATCCGTGTGCACCACCAGGTTGGCAATATTCCGATGCACAAACAATTCTCCCGGCAACAATCCAACGATCTCATTGGCCGGCACCCTGCTGTCTGCACACCCGATCCACAAATATTCCGGCGACTGGGACTGCGCAAGCTTCCTGAAAAAATTTGGATCTTCGGCTTCGAGGCGCTCCGCCCACTTCCGGTTGTTCCCGAACAGCTCCGATAATATTCGCAATTCGACCTCCGTTTCTCAACCTGGATCTAAAAAAGGCAATCTTCTCGGTTGCATATTACGCCATCACCAAACCCCGGACTACAGAAAACAGGGATACCATTTTTCAACCTTTATATTACCAGTCTGATCTCATTGGGGCAATAGAAGTATATTGTAGTTGTGGAAACTTTAACCCTTGGCAGACCCACAAATGTGGGTAGGCACCCTTTCCTGCCTTAAAAATCCGATAGTTTACTGTTTGACCTTCAAGGTGCCAGGATGTAAACTCAGTAAGCGACGAATCCGGAGTCAAAGGGTGAGTTCTCTTAAAGTAACGTGAAACCCAATTGAGGAAAGAAATGGCTGGATATTCAGAAACGCCACTCGTCAAGAAGCTGGGAATCAAAGAGAACTTCAGGGTTAGAACCCGGTCTGCACCTGGTGATTATTCGCAGATGATCACACCATATCCAGAGAGCGTAACGATCTCCGACAGGCTTCAAAAGGATATCTACCTCTATCACGTCTTCACGAAAAGCAGGTCGGATCTGGACCGTCTCCTCCCTCGGGCAATGGGCAACATTCGGCAGAATGGGATGATCTGGGTGTCCTGGCCCAAAAAATCATCCGGTGTAAAAAGTGATGTCACCGAGGATGTCATTCGTGAGATCGCACGCCCGCTCGGTTTGGTCGACGTCAAAGTATGTGCGGTTGATGCAATCTGGTCAGGGTTGAAGCTCGTGATCAGAAAAGGTCTTCGAAAGTAAACTCCTGCCTCAATCAAAGGCGATCAATTGAATATGCAGATACGACGGTTGTCGAACAAGGACCTCACAACAGGCTGTAAGGAATTGTCGGCTCGCGATCCTGATCTCGCAGAAATTCGCAGCTGTCTGGGTGTCCCACCCCTTTGGGGTCGGCGACCCGGGTTTTCCACGCTGGTCCAGATTATCCTGGAACAGCAGGTCTCCTTGTCCGCTGCAAGAACTGTGTATCGACGCCTCCGGAGTGAGCTCGGCGGAATGACACCCGACCTGATTTTCACAACAAAGATTTCGGGGCTTCGAAAGTTTGGACTCACAAGACAGAAGTCTCGCTACTGCTTCTGTCTCGCTGAAATGATATTGGACGACACCCTCGACCTTTCGGATGTCGCTCGCTATCCCGATCACCTCGGCCGAGAAATGCTGCTTTCAGTGCCGGGAATTGGCCCCTGGAGCGTGGACATCTACTACCTGATGGCCCTGCGCCGGCCCGACATCTGGCCCAGGGGAGATCTGGCGCTTCCTGCAGCGCTGAAGGAGATCAAAAAGCTTGGCGATTCGCCAACTCAAGATGAACAGGAAGACATCGCGTCCGCGTGGTCACCCTGGAGATCGGTGGCAGCCAGACTGTTGTGGGCGCACTATCTGGATGCCCGAGGCAGATATGAACAGGAAACTGGAAAGTGAGGAAGGGAAGCGAATCGTGAAGGCTGGCTCAAAGACTCCACAGAAAGAACTGCCGGTAGACGCAGATGTATTCCTCGTGAACGGGAACATCGGTTTCGTTTCGAAGGTAGATGGTAGAGATAAGGACGAAGCCTGGGTCTGGTACGCGCCCACCCTTGAAGGGTTGCCGGGTCCGGAAGAGCAGTGGATGTTTCAGAAATTTCACCAGGCTGGAATATCAGTCGCAGGCATAGACGTGGGTGAGTCCTTTGGAAGTCCGGAAGGACGATCATTCTATTCGGAGTTCTACACCACGGTTACCGAACAGCGAGGCCTCTCTGCCAGGCCGTGCTTGCTTGCCCGGAGTCGGGGAGGATTGATGCTTTACAATTGGGCCGCGGAACACCCTGAGTACGTCGCCGGGATCGCAGGCATCTACCCTGTAGGAAACGTGCTGAGTTACCCGGGATTGGCGAAGGCCTCCGATGCTTACGGACTGTCAGAGAGCGAGTTAAAAAGAGACATCCAGTTGCACAATCCCGTGGACCGACTGGCCCCGCTTGCTGAAAACCGTGTCCCAATTTTCCATATCCACGGGGACTGCGACACGGTAGTCCCTCTCGAAGCAAACTCAGCACTTCTGGCTGAACGCTACTGCAAATTGGGAGGGGAAATGGTCTTAAGGGTGGTCGAGGACCAGGGACACAACATGTGGACTGGCTGGTTTCAGTGTGAAGAGCTCGTTCAATTCGTGATTGATCGAGCAACTGAATAATTGACCTCGCGTGGTATTATCTGCCGAGTTATCTGCCGCGGTTCCTTCAGCTTCCACCCGATCCCGCCAAATCCACATGAATCAGATGTGGAATCAGCCAGGCATCACCGATTTCACAATTGTAGACGAATCCCTTATCGTAATCCTTCAAATCCTTGTATCGCCGAACAAAGCTGACTTCGCCGCAGTCGATCCGGAAGAGACCATCCTCCTCGGTGATTCCCTCGATGGTATAACAAGCATTCAACTCGCCATCATTTTCGATGATCAGTTGCGAGCCGTTCAGCGATCCATCCGTTGGGAGTGGTGTATCCACCCAGATGTTTCCGTGTTCGACCAGCCCCCTGTCCATCTTCGCGACTGTTCCTCGCCATCCGCAATCAGGTCGCTCGACCGAAAAGTCGTTCCAGGCGACTTGGGACGCTCGCAAAAGGTACGCCTGTTCCACATTGTCCTCGCGGGTTCTAAGAACTGCCAGGCGACCTCTAAACGTGATTCCGTTTTCGACCTCCCACACGGTTGTATCATCCGGTGATACCAGCACGTAGTCGACCGATCCGTCTGCCAGTGTGATACGCAGGGCTGCGGCCTCGAGCCCACCATCCGGACCTTCCACCTTGAGCCGTGTCGATTTCGAGATCGACGGGGTGGATCGATATGGCTCTACGATGGATACGAATGTCGAGGCGAGTTCCTCCGCGCCTTCCTTGACACGACGTCCGAGAAAATACCGGATCTCGGGGGGCTCCTCGCCTGGGGGAACACCGGTCGCCAGCGCAACATCACTATATTCGGTGAATGAATAATAGCGGACTTGGAGGTCATCCGCCCGATCGAGATTTAGGTACGGTGGCGTTCCCTTTACATCCAGAGTGAACACCCCGGGCGGATCCGGATCTCGCTCGACATCCTTCAGCCAGGAGTATCCCATTCGAGGGCCCCTGGAGGAGGTGCCGTAGGGAATATCCGCCCCAGCGTAGCTGCCGCCCTCCTGTCTCGAGAGCGAAAGGCCCGTGACATCCACTGGACCTGGCACCGCGTGGTAGCTCATCAGGTGATCCTCCCCGCCTGCTACGTGGAACACGTCCACAGCGTATGACGCGGAATCGCCGACCTGCACCAGAGCCATTGTCCTGCGATAAGTATCGGTGACACCCTCGTAGGCGCCTTCGGCGTCAACACTGAACCCACCGACACCCGGGAGCTGTCCAAAAAAGACGGGATGGCCAACCGGAACAACGGTTTGGCGTTCTTCATTGACCACCACGGTGTTGTGGGAGATCGTATTGTCCTCCCACTCGATAGACTTGGGCCAGTCTCCCCAGAGCTCGCGGTATCCAAGAGGCGGGTTCGCGGTCACACCGAACGCCTCATATCCGAACATCAGCGCGCATCGATGCGCGGCAACGGTGTTCAGGCCGTAGTACATCCACAGCGCCTGCCCGGTATCCCTGGGCGCGAACTCTAAACTCACAAGACCATATCCCGGTCGATTGCTTCCGGACACGGCGGCCGCTGATCCATCTCTGTCCATAAGCTCCGCCAGTTCCTTCTCGACCCAGTGCGGATCTTCAGAGAAAATATCCCGTCCGATACCCTCGACAGATCCTCCATTTGCGGCGACCGCAATCTTTCCAATGGCCGGTTCCTTGAAATACTTGTATCCGCGAACGATGAACTCGGGTTCTGCAGCAACCAGACTTCGGTAACCGCAGCGCGCGTAGTCACCTATCACAGGGGTTACGGTTTGCAGAACGCCCAAACGCCATCCGGCGGTAATCGTCCGTTTAAACATGGGATAATCCCTGTAGATATCCCGTGCGACATACCCTTCGTATTCGTGAACGAGATCCGCCGCCGCGCCCAACGCACGTCCCCAGCTCAGGGAATAGCTCGGCGCACCCTCCCTGCCCACACCGTCCCGATCGATTGTTCCGACGATTAACGCAGGAACGTGCCCACCATCGCCGGGCTTCAACGCCCCCTGCCCCACGGTTCCCTCGTCGAAGATCCAGTCGATCCATGCTGACGATTTCGGCTCCCTGTTCAGCGCAAGCGCACACGCCACCACACAGTGCTGGGGGTCGCCCTCATTCCCATAAATCTTCCGACCCGTCTTCACAGCCTTTACGAACTCTTCGATCAGATTTTCTTCAATATTCCCGGTCAATTGTCGATAGGTCCCTTTCTGCGTCAGAAGGGTGTATTCCTTTGCCCGCTCACCCAGAAACTGGAAGAGCGGTTCCTGATCACGCAAACCGGATTTCACCATATCGTATGCGCCGGCCAGGGTCAGGACTGTCCCGACTTCCCAGATGCTCCCTTCGATCTTCCCGCCATCCTGACTCCCGGAATGAAACCAGCCTTGTTCGCCGTATACGCTCCAATCCATATCCGGGTAGATGTCCGCGATCCTGTCCAGCATCAATCCACATTTATGCGCATAGACGGGATCTCCGGTGTAGAGGAACGCTCTGGCAAGGGCAGAAACACCCGACTTGATCTCCCCCCACAGCGCATACCCATAGAATCCCACAAACCGGTTCACCGCCCCGTCTGGAGTGGAAAACCCCCAGCCATCATCCACAAGCGACCCGTGGAGCGGATCCTCCTTGTCCGGATGGTCCGCGTGGTAAAGCAAACTCCTGTCGGCAATCTCGTGGTCGAACGTACCGTCCGGACCGATCCCGCTTCCATAGAACGCTTCAAAGTCGTTTCCCGGCAGCAACCTGGAACAGGATGGACACATGACCTTCCACGGATGGTTCCAGATGTCCACTTTCCAGGGATATTTATTATTCCTGGCATAGACGTCCACATTGCAGGCCGGACATCCCCCTTTTCGGACACCCGCGTGAATCTGGGGATCTATGTTTCTCGGCAGGTTCTGGCCGGGAATCATCCGCCAGAGCGCTTCATCTGAAAGTGCCAACCATTTAGCGGCCCCTGCGACAGCCTGTTCCTGCTCATCTCTTGCCCAATCATATTTCTGAACATTCGTCCGCAAATTGGCGATCTTGTTTTTGGTGTAACGGCCACCGAACTCTGGACCTGTGCCCGCTTGTGACCTGGAAACTGTCATGATGACCTCACATAGAACAACGAGAACGAAACATTTCATGAATGCACAAAAAGCAGCTCCAAAGCATAGAAGCTGCCTTTTGTACGGCATCGGTTTCCACCCTTGCACAACCACCACCCCCTGAACGTCCCTGTTTCAATCTGCTTTGAGTGCTTGCTTCACGACTTCTGCTATTTCAGGATATCTCTTCGGGGTCTCCAGATTACACAGAACAACGTGACCGTCCCCATACCTGGCCGCAATCTGAAACTCTTTCTCCAATCGGTCCGGAGAGCGCACAAGATAGGGATCCGAATAGTGCCCAATAAAGGGCACAAACGTATTGTGGGCCTTGTCCTCCAGCCGTTTCATCTCCGATGCCTCGAATTCAACACGCTCAAGACTCCAACTTGGCCGATAGAACCACGAAATCGTCTGGGTACAGTAGTCCATTTTCAACCGCCAGCCGTAGGACTCATTCGGGTAAAAGGGCGGCCAGAGATGATTGGTAACCACGGCATCTGGATTCACGGACTTTGCTTCTTCGTTCAGCACCCTGGAGATTTCCACAAGGCTCTCTTCGGAATGTCCCGCAATCACCTCTGCTTCGTGAAGGTCGGGATGCTCCTCTGTGATTTGCTGACGTGTCCCCCTTGCACAGATCACAGAAACATGCATAGTGATTCCTGAATCCGAAACCATCGAAGGAAACCCCGTCGGATATCTCGACCGCGTTTCTCACCTTTTCTCTCAGGGCATCCTGAGAAGCTTCGTGATCGAAACAGAAGGTCTCGCCCGCCTGGACGACCGAAAACCACCGGTGTGAAATAAGCTGGAAGTTCCCGGGTGTCCCCCTGGCAACTGCCTCCTGAATCCCATCCTCTCCGGGTAAGAGGTTCTGCAGACACTCTGGATGTGCCTTCGCGAATGCCGGGTCAGGAGCGCCATACACGATTGCGATCACCTTGAGCCCAAGTTCCCGTCCTCGCTGCACCATCACCTCGGACGGATTTGGTACGATCAAGGTGTCGAAACCGAGTGCCTCGGCAAACTCCGGTACCGCCCTTTGATCGTCCGCAGTTTCTGTAGGAAGATGCCAGTCCCATGCAGCTTTCATGCTTTACTCCTCTGCTGAGGCGGATTCCCGTATCGCTGTCCCGATTTCCCTGACCCGGGCCTGCGTGTTGTCCGGATGCATCGAAATGAGGACTGCCCGGTTCAGAATGTCCAGCGAATCCTGACACATATCCAGGGAATACTTCACCTTGAGTTTCTTATTCTCCTTGAAGTTATACGGGTTCATCGACGGATGATGCGCCCCCTGCTTCCTCAGAATCGGGTCCCACCTCGTGTAGACGTGGCGGCCGGTGTCGATCGGGAGAAAGCCCCGAACCTTCCTCTTATTGAGTCCTTTTGCAAATTTTCGAGCCTCTTCTTCCGTGGGGAAAATGAATCCCAGATGCGTCCCACATTCATATTCCAGACTGTTGTTGACAATCGACTTCAGTCCCGCTCCTGCGCCTACCTTCAGAAGCTGCATCTTGTGTCCCTGCATCTTCTCCAGCATTCCGTCAATGCGCTGAAGCTGAGCATTGAGGATGGCCCCGGAGATTTCCGTTGCCCGGTAATTCAATCCCGCGAACTGCTCCTCTTCCCTGTGGTCTTCTGGATTCCAGTAGTAGGAACAACAGTCGGAGGCCACCGAGGCGCGGTCGAACACCTTCTTGTTGTTCGTCACGTATGCGCCACCCTCACCGCTCGACATATTCTTGTAGAAGTTGAAGCTGAATGCCCCCGCGTGACCGATCGAACCCAACATCTTGCCATCGTATCCGCCTCCCACGGCCTGGCAGGCATCTTCCAGCACAAGAATCTTGTGCTTCCTCGCAACTCTCATGATCCCCTTCATATCGCAGGGTAGTCCCCACATATGCACGGGTATCACAGCCTTAGTGGCGGACGAGATCCTACGCTCGAAATCCTTGGCGGACAGCGTGATAGACTCATCTATATCTGCAACAATTGGGATTGCGCCGGCCGCCAAAACAGCAAGAGCGGTGGCCATATAAGTACATGATGGCACGATTACCTCGTCGCCCGGTCCAACCTTCATTCCAACCAGCGCGCAGTAAATAGCTGCGGTTCCGCTCGTCACCATGCGAACATATTTACTGCCGGTGCGCGCTCCCCAGTCCTTCTCGAACTTGTCACATTCCCCCGCGTGACCATATCGAAAAATCTCCCCCCTTTCGAAAATCTTCTGCACCCGCTTCAGTTCTGGAGCACCGATCCTGTACACGTATTACCTCCCCTTGATTACGTACCCTTTTGATTGCTTTCCTGTATCTAGAGTGTAGGAATTTCAAGCCCGAAGTTGCAACAATTCCAACTGATATTCTGCGCGGTCTGCAAATCGAAGGCCTATCCTCGAGGTGGGTAGTGGGTTCAGTTCACAATCTCCAACGGCACCCAATCCCTCACAGAATTCACCATGAAGACTTTCTCGGCCCCCTTCACATCCCCCACGTGCAATACACCCTCGGTCAGTTCGCCACGATCGATCAACTCAGCGCGAAAGGTACCTGGAAGCAGCCCGCATTCGACAGGCGGTGTAACATACTCGCCCAGGATACACACCACCATATTTCCTCTGCAGCATTCGGTGATCTCGCCGCGCTCATTGAAGAGAATCACCTCGTCCCAATCGGGATGTTCAGCCCGCTGAGCCTCAAATATAGCTCTCTCGGTCGTCTTGTGAAACAGCAACCGGTCCTGGCTGTTCACCGGTGAGGAAGCAAAGCCGGCACGCATGCGATCCGGAGTGTTTCCAAGGGGCTGCTCCTCAACCTGGATCTCGCCCGCCCTGCTCAAGGTTAGGCGAACACGTGTACGCTTGCCTGGATCAGAAGTGACCAGCTCCTCCAGCGCTTTCGCGACCGCAACTCTATCATAGCTGAAACCAAAAAATTGGGAGGACCGTTCCAGCCTGTCGAGGTGCCTGTTCAACAGGAAGTAGCTTCCTGTTTCCTCTCGCCGGAGCGTCTCGAAGAGCTGGAACTGCGTTCCACCTGTCGCCAGTACTTCTGCCTTGAGGAGACACTCACCGTACTCATCCTCAGGAGCTGAGTCGTAGGTGATCCCGCCTCCAACTCCAAATTCGGCCTCGCCTGTAGACTTGTCGATCACAACGGTCCGAATCGCCACATTGAATCGGGCCTCCAGGCCAGGCGATACATATCCGACACATCCTGTGTAAACACCTCGTGGCGAACTCTCGAGATCTGAAATAATCTCCATTGTACGCTTCTTGGGCGCACCTGTTACAGATCCGCAAGGGAAGAGAGAGGTGAACACGTCGACCAAACGCTCGTCCTCTCGAAGCTCAGAGGTGATCGTCGAGGTCATCTGGTTGACGGTCTCGTATTGCTCCACTTCCCATAGATCGGTGACTTCTACGGATCCTGTCTTTGAAATTCGACCGAGATCGTTTCGCAGCAAGTCCACGATCATCAGATTCTCTGCCCGATCCTTGGGCGACTGCTCGAGACGGGATACCAGCAGGTCATTCTCTTCGCTCCATCTCCCCCGTCGCCCGGTGCCCTTCATAGGCCGTGTCACCAGCTTGCCATTCTGGAGAGAAAAAAACAGCTCGGGTGATGCGGAAAGAATCTGATGGTCACCGGTGTCGACGAAAGCAGAATACGGTGTCTTCTGCTTTTCGCACAGGTCCCCGTAAAGCGATCGCGTACACCCGGTAATCTTCGCCCGCATGCGAAACGTGAAGTTGACCTGATAGGTGTCGCCCGCTTTGATATATGCCCTGATTTGCTGAATCTTTTCCTCATACCTGGATCGTGTGATCGAGGCTTCCCAGGGTGACAGCTTGTATTCACGTGCTGATTCAAATGACCCCGGCTCAACCAGATCTCGACTCGAGAAGATCCCGAACCATACCAGAGGTATCCCGCCGGTATCCCTTGTTGTGAGCGCATCGTCCAATCCTGCCGACGCCTCATAGGATACATATCCCGCCGCGTGATACCCTTCCTCAACAGCCTGCTCCACCGCCTCGATAGCCGGCCGAACCTCCTCCACCACACGCGCGATCACCATCTCCCTGAACCCGGAAAACGAATAAGAAGCCCTGTCCCGCTCTCGGGAATAGGACTCCAGCCGCACCTCCGGATCACTGTCTTCGACCTCGCCCAAACGCAACCCACTCTCTCCTCTGTCCGAGGGGCTCAGTCTCATCTGACCTTCTCCTCCCCCAAAACATCTCCTACCCCAAAACCCTCCCCGGAAACCCTCCTCCGAATGTTCGAGCGAAGTCGAGAACTCGGAAATCACAACAAAGCTCAACTGCTTTACCGTAGATCACCACCCTACTTGCTCCAATTCCCATACACATCCACCTCGACATCATCTATCTTCGGCCTTACACCCTTCACCAACAACCCCGGCCTCCCCATTGCCTGTCCACCTTCCTGCATGTTCCGGGGGTCCCTGAATCCAAGCCTCACCAGGCGCCGCCAGTCCGTACTGTGATTCACAGCCGATCCGTGAATCGTCCACAGGGTGAACAGCACCACATCCCCCGCCTTTGCCGGCACCGAAATCGCATCCTCCAACCGGTACTGATCAGTTGGTAAATGCGGAGCTGTTCCTTCACCAGTGATATGCTTGAGTTTCCCATTCTTGTGCGAACCCTGCAGGAACTTGATGCAGCCGCTGTTCTCATCTGCGTCATTCAGGTGCACAAGACAGTCCACATAACGGTTGTCGGCGTGAGGAAAAAAGGGCAGGTCCTGGTGCATCGGAAAGGGCGCGCCTTTGTCTGGCGGTTTGGCATGCAAGGTAACGTGATGCAGCTCAACCGCATCCGTACGGAGCAGATCACCTACCGCTGCACCGAGTTCACGTTTGGTGACCGCTCGGGACCATGCAGCGGAATAATGCTGGAGCTCGTGTATGGCCACAAGCGTAGCCTGCTCGTCCTCCTTGTCGTCCATATAATCCTTGCGCCAGGGACCCTTCCACGCGGCGTCCCAGCTCGCAAATTTTTCCATAATGTAGTCCAGCTCAGTCCCCATTTCCTCGACTTCCTCAGGGGAATACATCTGTTCGAGCTTGATATATCCGTTCTCCTGAAAAAACTGGACTTCCTCCGGACTCAATGTATCCATCTGTCTCTCCTCGATACCCGGTGTATTTCTCGACTTGGACTGTGATTTTCGATACGCGTTAATCTAATAATGGAAGGTCCTGGAGACAACGACTTATGTGTCATCGGAGCGCCTTAATTCGAATGGATCACTTGATCGACAGAGCCTTCGGGGATATATTGACGGAGAACTGACAACAGAACCCGAAATTGGAGTCACATCATGCAGACGGACCGCGTCAAGCGCACCTACCATACGTCCCGCAAGGACGGCAGATTTCTGTCGACTATGGGGTTTTGTCACAACTTCATAGAAACACACAAGCCCAAACTGGCATTCGACCCCGACCATCCGCCGGTAGACTGGCAAGAGTGGGAATCGGCCTTAAGATCCCGACTCCGCACGCTGATGTGCTTTCCAGAAGTAAAGGATCAGCCAGAGCCGGTACGAATCTCCTCGGAGGCCCGATCAGGATACAGGCTGGAAAGATGGGAGGCCTATCCCGAACCGGGGTCGGTCGTGCCTTTTCTGGTACTCATTCCGGACGAAATCGATGAAACCAGACCGGGACCCGGTGTGCTGTGTTTTTCCGGGTCCGCATCGAGCAAGGAGCTTCTCGCCGGCGAGCCCGAACTGGACCTGCTGCAGCCTGAGAACAAACATCCGAAGGCGAACCAGATGGGTCTGCACTATGTTCGGGCAGGTATGGTGGCCATTATCGTTGAAAATCCAGGCACCGCTGAATTGGATGAACCCCCTCTGGACGGGAAACACGTGAATACCGGCCGTGACAAGCTCTGCGGAGAACTGCTGATGTTCGGTCGTCACTACCTGGGCCTGTCGGTTTTCCAGAAACTGCATATCCTGGATTGGGTCAAAGAACTGAAGTTTGTGGACACGGAGAGAATCGCTCTAAGCGGTCACTCGCTCGGTACCGAACCCGCCATGCTGATGGCGGTCCTGGATCCCGGTGTCAAAGCGCTCGTGTTCAACGATTTCCTATGCAGGAATCGGACAAGGTATGTGACGGCTGAAAAGCCCGATTCTGCGTGGCACCACAACAACCCGCTCTGGCACATCGTCCCTGGCATGCTGGAGTGGTTCGACTTTCCGGATTTGCTGTCTGCTTTCGCTCCGCGGCCGCTGATCATCACCGAAGGGGGAGCTGCGGCAGATCTGCATATGCTTCAAAAGGTGTACAGTCTGAGAGATGCACAAGATGCTTACGAATTCTTTTACTACCCGAAATATCAGGACGAATCTTCCCGCCTCCACGATTTCGAACCCATACCAAAGGGCCTTTCAATCGAAGAGTGGTTTGAGTACGTCAACGTCGATGTCCCAAATCATTGCTTCAAATCCGATCTGGCGGTACCGTTCCTGAAAAAGCACTTTGATCTGTCGAATTAATCGAAAAACGAGGAGCCGATGAGTTCTGCCGACCCTGAAATGGTCTGTCTGGAAGGATCACCTGAAGAAATCGGCGCCGCATTTGGTGCAGTGAACGGGGCTGACATCCGATCCGAGATCTCTGCGTACCTGAGCGGAGGAAGGCAACGTGACGAACTCCTGAAGGCAACGGAAACCTATCGAGAAATCGTCGAAAGAATTGCACCGCACTGGCTGGAGGAGGCAGCCGCACTTGCCGGAGCCGCAGACGTGGACCCGGAAGACTATCTGGCCTACCAGGGTGCAAAATACCGAGGAATCAATACTCCCGAGTGTTTCACATACTTCTCACCATCAAAACACAATGCAGTGAACCAGACCTTGTTTCACAAGAATCGGGACAACAGGGACCGGCCTCAATGTGCGTATGTGAAAGGTCCAAGCACAGGGAATACCCGGTATCGCTTCGTTGCAACGGGAGACACATCGGACATCGGTACGATGATGGGGTTGAACGAGAAGGGGATCGCTGCGGCCGCCGACACAGGAGCGCCGGATCCGAACCCGAGATATGTCGGGATGATGAATCCGGACTTGATGCGATTGATTCTGGAAAATGCTTCGTGTGTGGCTGAGGCGTGCAAGATGCTTGAGGACATTCACCAGCAAGGGATCTACGCTGGCGCGAAGGTCGCTACAAACTGGATGTTCGCTGATGCGGCGGGAAGGGTAGCTCGAATCGTCCAGTACAGCGATTCCCTGAACTTCACCCACGACCAGGGCGATTCTCTTTCTATGCGAGAGGATGATCGCGGCAAACTCGTGATGGACGCACTTCGTGCTGCTGATGGTTCAGTATCACCGGACCTGCTGAACCGCATTTCCCGGACCGAACCCGTTCTGGCGAAGACCAACATTTCCGCGATGACTGCGGTCATCCCAGACTCAAATCCTGATCTCTTCGGCTACGCCCATTTCGCCGTATACAAGGCGGACCGCACCGTGTATGTCCCGCTCTATATCGGCTCCCTCGCCACACCTCGCTGTCTTCTCGATGGCACATGTTACCGGAATTCCAAAGCTTTAGCCTCTGATTGGTCGCCGGAAAATGTTGAGTCCGGTCTCGAGAACCTTCGATCCGGCATCGAGTCATCTGCAAGAGAAGCACTTGCTGCCAAGGGTCCTGGCGCAGCACGTGAGGTCCTCACGCGGGGATGCCAGGAGCTCGCCACGACTGCCCTCCGGGCTCTCTCATGTTAGCAGCAGGTCCTCTCCCCATTTACCAACTCGCCCACGGCTGTCTCTCAGACCGAATGATCTTTCCTGTTTCCGCGGCCTCATGCATCAGGATATCCAGATATCGATCCTGACACGCCTCCTGAAGTGAATACACCGGCTCCCTGCCATCCACGTGCTCTGCCATTTTAATCAAGCAGGTCCCGATCGCGATTTCGTCATCTGAAAGTTCCCCTGGAGCGATCGGATTCTCGTATATCCAATCCTCTCCTGCTACGATCCCTTTCAGGTAGTGACCTTCGAGATCTCCTTCGTGGCCGGTATCCCGCCTTTGGAATGTCACAGGTATCGGCGTCGTGTGATCCTGCAGATACACCGCCTTATCATCGATGATCTCACCCCGCTCACCCCTGACGAGCAGCCGCTGATTCCGGATGTGGGAGAAATACTGATCTCCCGAAAAGTCGAATACGCCAAGCCGGTCGCCAAATTGAAACCTGGCGATCAACTGTTTAGATTCCACGATGCACTCCGAATCCGGATACCCGGTCCGGTCCCGCCCTTTCACAATTTGAGACGCAAACTCCACCGCGCTGATTTCGGCCTCCTCATACCCGATTCCCAGATACCTTCGCATCAGACTGATGCCGTGATAGCCGTGCGCGGCGGATACTTGAGCCTGGCTGATCTTCCCAAGCTTCCCGCTGTGCGCGAACCGAATCCTGGCAAGGTGATGAGGCTGCGCCCAGTACTGCTCGGCCACCTGGATGGTCGCGCCCTGCTCAACAAGCTCATACAGCTCGATCATCTCTTCAACGGTCGTTGCGGGCGGCGTCTCCGATAGCACAGGCATATCCAGACTGGCGAGATGTTTCAGAACTCCGGGATTGACCGTCCACGGCACGCTGGTGACCATGAATTGCGGTCGCCCAGCAGCGATCAGATCCTCAGGAGAAACAAAAAGGGGAACGCCGAAGCGCTTACCCACATCAGCCGATCGTGCGGGGTCCCGTGTGACGAGTCCAGTGACGTTGAACCGATCCGAACAGGCGCGGGCGATTCGCAGGAAAAACTCAGTGCGCCATCCTGTTCCAACAATTCCAAAAGTGATCATGAGGTCCTCTCGAGAATTCCGTATCCAGCGATTCTTAATTCGTGTCGATTTTCCTGACTATCGGTTGGGTTCTTCCGGTAATTTCCGTCCATTCCGTCCACCGTCTTCACCCGAATACGGCCTGCCGGGATCCCAGTCGTGAGCTTCAGGCGGCGTGAATTCTGACAGTGGAAGATTCACCGCGCACTGGTGTCTTGCGGAAATGTAAGCAGCCTCGACCCATTCAAGAGCTGTGAGTGAACTCTCGGCCACGGTGTAATCGGCTTCCCCGTTGTCGATCTGTTCCGCCAGGTTTGTCAAATGCCGCTGGTGAGATGCCCCACCCTTCGATTCGACTTCGACCGTAGTGCCGTCCGGGTTGGCGGCATTCATGATTTTGTATCGCGACGCCCAACCATAGAACTCGATCACGCCCGCTGAGCCCACCAGCCGGAACAGTACGCCTTCCCCGGGTTCAGAGATTCTGGTGTAGTCCCCGGTGTTCATTAAAACGCGGAGGCCACTTCTTGTCTGCACGCAGGTTAGTCCAAGGGTCTCCACCTGCATACTGTCGCGATAGGTACGACTCGTGGTATCGCAGTTCGCCATCACGAACTCTGCGGGGTCACTTTTCAGCAACGTGGCGATAAAGTTCAACCAGTGGATACCTGCATTGATGATATCCCATCCTCTGCACTGAATCTCCACCAGCTGCAAATCTCCAATTGCACCTCCGTGAACCAGGTCTCGAATCTCTAGTGAATGATCCAGGACAAGCAGGCCGTGTGGGACAACCATCGGCAGATTCCTTTCCCGTATGGCCTCCAGTATCGCTGCCCCGTCCCGATGCGTGTCTGAAAGTGGCTTTTCTACAAGAATTCCCTTGAGCTGTCGCTCGAGCGCATCCCGGGTCACCTCGAGATGAGTCGGAGGCCACGTGGACACACAGACCACATCCGATGGACACTGCTGGAACATCTCACCGTGACTCGAGAAGGTTCGTGTCCCGGGATACGTCTGCTCAACCCAGTTCCTGGCCTCCTGGCTCCAGTCGGCCACACCCAGAAGTCGATACCGCCCGGATTCGACCAGACCTTTCATACTCCCCTTGCCGCCCATTCCCGCCCCGACCACCGTTGCCGAATATGTCGTTGCCATGCCCTTACCCATCCCCTTCCTGATATTCCTACCTGTGAATCTCCACCGTCCGATCGACAGCAGGTTCCACCACAACCTGTCTTAAACCATCCGACCACTCGACCACGACACTGTCGATTCTCGTGGCATTTCCAATCCCAAAATGCAGCCGCATATCGTTCTGAGACTGATATCCGGATCCCGCCCGCACCTCCTTCACCTGCACATCTTTTCCCACATGAACTTTCACCTTTGCCCCGATCCCAAACACATTCACACTACTTGCATTCGAAATCTGCGGCGAACCACCGACATCCAGATCACCCCGCATGTTCGAGCCTGGTCGAGAACCACTGATATCACCATCACCCCGCACGTTCGAGCCCGGTCGAGAACCACTGATATCCCGATCACTCCGTAACTCGATTCTCACCCCTGTCCCCTCTCCCCCTTCATTCCTCAATAAATCTACCCCATTCGCAACGCCTTCCGGCAGTCTGCAATACCGATTCAATACTGCAATATCCACATCCCCGTCATTGTCAAAGTCCAGACTCACGGCTCCTCTGCTCTGTCGCTTCAGCTTCATCCCGGATCCGGACGAATCGGAGAGATCTTCGAATCTACCATCGCCCAGATTCCTGAACAGAAGATTCTGCTGGGCGGTCGTGGCTCCCGGATCGACGCGCTCAACGCCATCCTGAACGTGTCCATTTGCATAAAACAGATCGGACCAGCCGTCATTGTCATAGTCCAGAAACATCACGCCCCACCCGAGTCTTCGCATCGTCGATCGGCCGGTACGCGAGTAGAAGGCCACATCTTGAAAAACACCGTTGCCCCGGTTGTGATAGATGGAAAAGGGTTCTCCCTGGAAGGCAGACGTGGCGAGATCCGGAAGGCCATCATTGTCCATATCCCCGGCGGCAAGCCCCATGGTCGCCTGGGCGACTCCGTCTGCGTCATATGCAACCCCCGAGAGAAGTCCCTCGTCGCTGAAACCACCGTCCGGCCAGGATCCGTTATTGCGGAACAGACTGTTTCCGCCCATATCGTCTGAAACGACGAGATCCGGATCCCCATCTCCATCATAGTCCAGAAACACCACACCCATCGAACGGCCCTTGGGATCGGCTACGCCGATGCTGTCAGCCACATCCAGGAATCGCCCACTACCGTCGTTACGATACATCCGGTTGGATGCAGCCGGAAAATTGATGGGACTGGCGTAAAGGTCCTGTTCACCCGTTCCTGAATGCTGGCCGAAGCCCATGAGATAGGGCGCCAAACCGCGTGTCTCCTGCTCGATATCATATTTCAGGTAGTTGGCCACATAGAGATCCAGATCACCATCCCCATCGTAGTCTGCAAAGGCGCAGCCTCCACCCCATCCGGAATCCCCTGTACCTGCCGCGTCGGTCACGTCGGTGAAGGTGCCATCTCCGTGGTTCCGGTAAAGCGTATTTTTGCCAAAATTGGAAACATACAGATCCAGGTCGCCGTCGTTGTCGATATCGCCTGCAGCGCATCCCATGCCGTAGCCGGTGTCACCCGTCCCGGTGACTCTGGTCTCATCTGAGAAGCTTTTTCCTCCGTTATTCCTGAACAAACGATTGGAAATTTCTACTGGATTTTTTTTGTCTAATTGGGATCCGTTGACGAGATACAGGTCTACCCATCCATCCCCATCATAGTCAAAGGCCGCTATCCCGCCACCGTTGACCTCGGGTGGCAGACAGCGGCCCGTTGAACCATTGAAGTGAGAAAAGCTGATGCCCAGTTCCGACGAGACTTCTTCGAATTTCGGCAACTCACCGTATCCTGAGGTGGAAATGAGCAGCAAAAGGCATATCAGAATAGCGGATCGACCGTCAGGCATTTTTCCAGGTCTCATACCATTTCTTGTACCCTGTTTCCACGGGCTCGATATTCCCAACCTCGAACTCCAGCGCATAATCCCTGTCATACCCCGTTCCCTCGACCTGCTCGAATACCCACTGGAAATCGATTATGCCTTCACCAAGCATCGTCCTGACCCACTTTTCATCCTGGTCGTATTTGCCATCCTTGAAATGCACGTGCACAACGTGATCCCGGAGCGTATCGAACGCGGCTTTGTACTCGACACCACAGGCCATCAAGTTGCAGGGTTCGTAAAGAATCCCGAAAAATTTAGAACCCACCTTCTCCGAGATCTCCTTGCAGGCATCCGGATTACCTGAAATGGCGCCACCATGATTCTCGATGCCCATATACACGCCGTGCTTCTCAGCACGATCGGCGGCCTGCTGGAAATACGGAACAACAAGATCGATCACTTCCCTTTCACCGCTTCCGGGAGTTACCCGGATGGATTTGGCTCCCAATCTCTTTGCCGCAGCCAGAGTCTTTTCCATCTCGTCCACAGCGGCATCCCGTTCATCCTCCGAAACGGAAGAGAAGCCCTTCCCACAGTAGGAACCGATATTTGCAACGGCCACACCGTATCGATCCGAAACCCGTTCCAGTTCATCCAGGCTGAATTCAGGATCGGTAACCGAAAAGTGCGGCATCTTCGCCAGCAGGTCGATTTTCTTGAATCCCGCCTCGGAAATCACCTTGAACGTGTAGTCGAGCCCTTCCTTCTGCAGCGGATAGCTGCAAGCGGAAACCCTTTCCTTGTCCATATCTTCTCCTTGATACCTGTCGGTTCACTCCCCGAACCAGATCGGACTGGTCCAGGCCATCTGTCCATTCTCCTCGATTACCCTTAGGTAATAGTACGCAGGCGCGCCCGAGTCGCCGCTATATTGGTAAGTCCCTTTCACGGCATAGCTGCTCGAATCCAGTGCCCTGTGAACAAGAACCCACGAAGGGGCGGCGCCCATCCTGAAACCATCTCTACCTTCGAGCAATTCGCCCAGTTTGTAAGATTTTGTCTGACTCGAGCCTGCATTAGCAATACTCCAATCTGACGGAGTCGCCATAATGCTCTGGCGTGTCTGGCAGTGGATGTCGAGATCGATCCACGTGTCCGCTGTACCTTCGATTTCCAGGCAGATTGCATCGTTCGCGGAGCAGGCAGTCGAGCCGTTCCGGGTGCTGAACACCCCGCCTCTGGAAGTATGCGACTGCCATGAACAGGATTGGTCGTTAATTTCGACAAACTTCTTTCTTCGCTGTTCGTCGAACGGATCGGAAGTGAAACACGGCACAGCATTCCGGAGTGTCCCACCTTTCACTCCAACAGAACCCTTCCAATCGAATATCTGATACCCCTTCATTGGTCCCCAGCCGTATTCCAGTCTGACCCTGTAGATACCGTCTTCTGCTGTTATGTGAAATTCAGGTGTCTGTGAATGCACCGTCTCATTGTTGCGAATCAACTCCACCTTGCTGATCGTATCCCATCCGGACACACTGTAGTGCAGTTCCTGGGAAGCGGAAGAAGGGAGCACGCTTCCGGAACTTCCGCCTTCCGTCCACAATTCGGCATCGATTCTGTCTCCCGTTACTGCGAGCGTTCTCCTGTTCTGAATGGCATCCCAGATCGCTTCCCGGGTGTTGGCCTCCGCCCGCACACCTGTCAGTCCCAGGCCAAATCCCCCAGGATAACCGTCGTGATTGTCAGTACCGGCAGAAAATCCGAATCGCTTTCCCATCGACAGACCGTGCTGTGCGGTAAATCGACTTCCGGCAGGACCACCGCTATGGCCAAGCATCGGATGGGGTCCGGCGTCTCGTTCAGAACAACCGTGCTCTGAAAAGATCTCGACCAGAGGAGAAAATGAAGCATCCAGAAGATTCCAATCTACACCGTTGTCGTATCCAATGTGATGGGGAACAAGAATCACCTTCTGTCCACGATAATGGTCCTGCAATGCAGACAGCGACGGGGCGAAGTGCAGTGGTAGACCGTCCTCATAACACACCACGTGCACATGACCCCAGGCGCTGGAATGCCACTCGTAGGCGAGAAATGTGGTGAATTCACCCGGCGCGTTTTGATCGGCAGCCATTCGCTGGATATTTACCCAGTTGTCATTGACAATCTCGTATCCCTTCGGCGCTCGTCCATCCGCAAACTGCGAATGCGGGGTAAACGCGTAGAAATCCAGATGCGACCGGGCGATGTCGTAGCTTCTTTCCAGGCTGCCGAGGGCGTATCCCAACTCATTGTGATTGTGGATGTCGCCCCAAAGGAGCGTCGTGGTAGACAATTTGGTCTCTTCAGTCCTGGTAAAGGCTGTCTGTTGGAATGTCGGTGATCATGGCGTGCCCCGGTGTATAGGACAGAACGAGAGGCAATTTCGCCTGTTGTGCAACCAGGCTCGGTGTCACACCGCAAGCCCAATACAACCGATCCGTGTCGGACGGTACCTCGAATTGCTGACCTGAAAAATTCACGTCCAAATGCTCGATGCCCAGTTCCTTCCAATTGTTCTTACCCATTGGCTCCCCGTGACATTGAGGAAAATGTCCGGTATACGCCCAGACCTTGTCCGTTACATCTGGGGCGAAGCTGCGAATGGTCACCGCCATCTTTCCCCTGAATCTCCCTACGGGTTCGCAATCGACATCTGTCATCTGGATGGTGGGACCAAAAGCCGGTTTGTAACCCATTTCTGCCAGCAGCCCATCGAACGATACACTCGAGCCGATCAGAAATGAAACCATCCGGTCAGTGTGGAGCCCCATCACATCCTGCGTCCTCTCGGGGACTTCCCCGTTCCTCAACACATCATAGGATCCCAGATCAGTCCTGATATCGAGCTGTTCCGCCAGTTCAGGACAATCTGTTCGTCCGGCGGGAATCATAGCCAGAAGCGGACACGGTTTGGAATTCGCTCTGCAGAACGCCTCGAATTCCTCCGCGTACTGTTGGTCCATCATCACGACATTGACACACAGATAACCCGGCAGCGCACGGGAAGCGAACGTATCTACTTTGTTTTCTCTGCAGGCAAGCCGGACTTGCAGGGGTGAAGAGTAGGTCAAGATCGAAACTCCAGATGGTGTGTGAATACAATCACAGCAGCTTTTCGTGCTGAAGCACAACCTTTTTGAAGGCGGCCGCGAATTGGTCGATGAATCCGTCGGCGGCCTCGATGTGGCCGGGATAGGTGAGAACCTTGCTGCGAACTCCTTCGGAAATGGGAAAGTCGCCTTCCTTATATCTGGGCAAGGGAATATTCGCCGGACCGACGTGCCCCTTCCCCCAGAGTCCTGGCAGTTCCTTCGTGTAGATCGATCTGAGGTGCTCTATATGTCCCAATCCGTGGTCACCGATCGGCGCACCCTCGGCGCGCATCGCCTCCACGAATCGGCTCCTGGTCAGACCGCTGAGTTCCTCTTCGGAATACAGAAATTTTATCCCGCCATACAATTCCACACCCTTCGCCTTCGGATAATTCAGAACCGGACAAATACCCGGTAGGCCCTCGATCTTCCGGAACAGTGCCTCACGATTTGCGGCGAAGTGTTCCAGGCGAAAGGGCAGATTACCCAGGGAGATCAGTCCGATCGCCATAGCCAGCGGATGAGCGCGCCATTTCCAGCCAAGCAGCTGCGGGTCCAGCTCTCGATACACAGGATTTTCCAGCTCGTCCATCGCGCCAGGGCGATGCAGATGACAATAAATGAGCGCCCGCTCATAGAGTTCCCGATCGTTGGTCGCCACAATCCCCGCCTCCCCACCCGCCACAGGCTTGCCGCCCGGGGTCGTCCCCTGCATACTGAAACAGGCAATGTGACCCATATTTCCGATCTTCTTCCCATCCCACTCGCTCCCGTGGGCGTGGGCGGCATCTTCGACCACCACAAGATCGTGCTTTTCCGCCAGGGCGAGCAGTCGGTCCATATCGCATACGCGCCCACCGGAATGGATCGGCGTAATCACCCGCGTTTTTGGCGTGATCCGCCTGGACACATCCTCCGGATCCATCAGCAGTGTGTCTTCCTCGATCTCGCAGAATACCGGTGTGGCGCCCATGTGGAGCGCACCCGCATAGCTGCCGATATAACCAATGGTCGGCGTAATAAACTCGTCGCCTGCACCCAGGCCGGCCGCGAAAAAAGCACTGGCGAGGGCCGTGTGACCGTGGCTCGTGGTCAACACATACTCGCAGCCGATGTATTCTCTGAACCGGTCCTCGAATTCCTGGGGAACACCGGAACCGGATCCTGAAAAATACCCCTCGTCAATCAGAGCGCAAACTGCCTCCTTCTCCTGATCCACGGGTCGTTTCCACTGCTCCCCGCTTTCAGCCGTAATGGCTTTCTCGCCACCCAGAATTGCAAGATCCTCGCTCATGCGTATTGCTCCTGTCTACGTGATTCGGAAAAAACCATCTTTCAAAGACCTGCCGGCAGCAAAACCATTTCCGGAACCCTGACCCTGTCCGGGAGAGACGCCACAAACAGACATGCATCCGCAACGTCCTGTGGCTGAAGCGCTTTGTCCAGAACCTCCTTTGGGGTAGGCACCGGTCGCTTCAGGACAAGGGGCGTGTCGCACAACCCGGGGAAGATTACAGAGGTGCGAATGCCATTGCCCATCTCTTCATTCCGTGTGCCGTGCGCCAACCCGCTGAGACCCTGTTTGCTGGCCTGGTAGGACACACCGGAAGTATCGGGGGACTGCACCGCTCCGGTAGAGAGATAGATGATCAGGCCCTCCTGCTGCTTCCGCATCACCGGCAGCACGCTCTTGGTACAGTAGAACGCTCCGGTCAGGTTCGTGCCGATCATCATAGCCCACGTTTCGTTGGTGATCACTTCCAGACTCCGATCCGGAATATTCGTTCCGGTCGCGTAGACCAGGATATCAACCCGGCCAAATCTCTCCACGGCCGTACCAATCAAAACCTCTACCGCATCGGGGTCTCGCACATCGGTAGGAAACGCTACTGCCTCGCCGCCGATCTCCTCTGCGAGCGTCTCGAGTTTCTCCGAACTCCTCGCTGCCAGCACGACTCTAGCTCCAGCTTCTGCGAAGGTTATAGCCGTGGCCCTTCCCATTCCGCTGCTGCTGCCTACGACAATCGAGACCTTGTCCTTCAGTGCCTCTCCCATTCGATTCCCTTTCAGTCAATTCACGATTCACTCTAATCAGGGAGCAACTGCATGTTTTCCCAAATGTGCTTCGATCCAGTCCCTCAATGGCACGTCCTCATCACTGGGTGAGGTGTATCCCATGCCGCCGGTGGCAGCGCCCAGCAGCTGCCGCCGAACAGGATCACTGCGATCCATATAGTGAGCCACCGTCATATTGTCTCGCGGTCTCAGCCAGCGATAACTGTATCCATAGAACATGACTTTTCGCGTAATATCCGAATGATTTCTGCCCGCCGCATGCCAGATTCTTCGGTCGAAGAACACAGCGGCGCCCGCAGGAACCTGCACAGGAATGGTGCCTTCGGGATCTCTGGTCTTGTCCTCCGGAAAGGTCACTGAATTTGTCAGGTGACTCCCGGGAACGACATGAAAATTTCCTCGTTCTGCGGATGTGGTGTCTGTCAGAAAGAACCCCACCTTGAGACTCACACGAGGCCTGGGATCGCCTTCCAGCTCCATATTCAGGCGACCGCTGTCCTGATGCCACCCGAGCCGTTTCTGGACGTCGCGCGTTTCGGTCGGTTCAGGAGGGGTTACGATGAGATGCGAGTGATAGAGCTGAATATTCCAACCCAGAATGCCCCACACCTTTGGAAAGGTCCAGGGCCAATCGATCAACTCCAGCAGGTGATCGTCCCGACCGATGAGATCCAGAAGATTCAACCGGCCATCTCCTTCCGGATCTACTGATTCGGCATAAACTCGATCCACGATCTCACTCAGATCCTCGACCAGATCGGACGGAAGTACATCCTCGAGAACGAAATACCCATCCCTTTCGAACTGAGCCCGTTCGGTTTCCGACAAGCAGTGTGCCAGACATCCGTCATCCATACGACACTCCTGTATATGGTATTGAGTCATTCCCGCTGCTGGTCAGCTTCGGCCTACAAACCGGACCCAAGTCCAATAACCTTCGGTTTCGATAGTCTGTGCACACCTTTATCGGGTTCGAAGAGGCCTTGTAGTCGAGGCAGCCACTCCTGATTCGCCAACGGTGTGTATTGAGGTGAGTTGAGTTCCACGCCATTGATCATCGGGATGTGGGAAGCGAACAGGGCCGCGTGAATGGCCGAATACCCCGGATTCGTCAGGTCCTGGAGTGACAGAGACATGCCATTTTCCTTCGCCCAGGCCGCGGCCACAAGTGCGAAACTGTGGCCTTTGCACGTCTTCAATGCGAGCCCACTCCACCCCTGTGACCTGGCCTCGTCAAGCAGATCGAGACTCGTGAGACCTTCGTCCAGCATCACCGGTTTCATCCGGGTGACCTCCGTCCAGTTCTGGCTGTGCTCCAGAATATCTCGTCCGGTCGGCTGCTCGAGATAACGCAATGCCTCGAACGCCTCCTCATCTGCGGCCTTGAGTCGCTCCAGATAATCCAGAACACTGGCCGCATCAGGATTGGCCTCATTGCTGTCTACGGTGAGAGATGGATCCTGCACGCCATAGCCCAGGACGGCGCGAAACACTTCTGCCGTACGATCCGCGTCCGCCTGATTATCTCGCCCCAGAATCTTGAGCTTGAAACACCGGTAGCCTCTCTTCTCTACCCAGGGAGCAACCGCCTCGTCCAGAGACCCGGCATTCCCGACGATCCACCACGCATCCAGCTCAGCAACCGGCTGCTGGATCACGGCCTGAATGGCGTCCATCGCGCATCCCTCGAAATAGGGATCGGCGCTGGGCAATGGCTGCGATGTATCATACAGATCGAAAGCGGATCGTCCGAGGGCGATCCCCGTTGCATCGTGAATCGCCGCATCAAAGGGGCTGGCGCACATTGCCCGGGCGAGTATGGGCGGTTCAGAACCTGCGCAAACCGAATGATGAAGCCGAAGACCCAGTTCGAGCGGGTGCGCCGACTCACCCCCACAGAGATCATCCAGATCCTCGGCGATCTCGTTACATAAAATCCTCAGTGCCGTATCCCGTGTCTCGTGCGTGAGTTCCGGATCCGGCCATGCCCAAATATCACTCAGGTAAATTGAACCGCGTCCCGTGGCCTCTGCGTCTCCCACACGAACCGTCACCTCCGTCCTGGCTTCGGTCACTTCTGTAATCAATCCCGAACTGAGACGTAGCGGTGTATCCAGCTTCCTCGGTATAAACTCAACACCTGCATCCAGCACCCTGGTTTCCAATCCTGATTCCTTTCAATGAGGAACGGCAGTTACTTTCGGTCGAACTCCGAAACCATCACAGCCTCATCCCGCTCGGCACTCTGCTTCGAGGCCTCGATCACCGCCATCGTGTGCCGCACCGAGTGTCCGTTGGCATCGGGGGTTCTGCCCGTCATACAGCAGTCCGCAAACTCCCGGATCTGGTTCGGCATGCCCTCTCGTGAAGTACCATCGATCTCCACCTCTTCTCCATTGAGCAGAAGACTCTGGTGATTGAGCATCATCGATCCCTTGCTGCCCATAATGAACTGGTCGTGCGCGCTGGTATGGCTCACCACGGATTGAGAGAGCACACTCACCGCCCCGTTTTCATGATTCATAACGGAGGTATAGGAGTCTTTCTGTCCTGCATAGAGTGTTGTGCTTTCGTTTCCCTGCGCGTAGACCTTTACCACAGGCGAGTCCATATACCAGTGAAGCATGTCGTATTCATGTGGGCCAAAGCAGTACAATACGCAGATCCCGCCCACTTCCAGATTCAAATACCAGTGCGCGTTATTGGCGCCTCCGCCCGATGGATTAAAATAGGATATCCGTCTCCGGAGCAGATGACCTACATCGCCGATCTCACCCTCTGCGATCAGCGACTTCACCTTCCGGCTCATGGGATAGTATCGCATCACCTGGCCCACCATCAGCACCTTGCCTGCCGTTTCACAGGCGGATATCATCTGGTCGCACGCCTCCATCGTGAGCGCCATCGGCTTTTCCACCAGAACGTGCTTGCCGGCCTGTGCTGCGGCCACCACCTGCTCACCGTGCTGATTGTGGGGTGTGCATACGTGGACGGCCTCGATCTCCGGATCACCCAGAATGGCGTCCAGATCCGTATAGGCCTTACACCCGAACTCCTTCGCCGCCGCTTCAGCAGGCTCCGGATAAATATCCATTACCGCTGCCAGCCTGATATTGTCGCAACTCCCCATTGCATTCATGTGTGATCTCGCGATCCCACCCGCCCCGATTACACCTACCGTCAAGACATCTCCCATTTGTTGCTCCTCCCGAGTATCTTCTCTGTTAGAAATTGTATTCAGCCGACAATTTTCGCGCGCTCGGCTTGCACTGGACCGTCAAATGTAGACGAGATCCCTGAAGTCTTTCACTGTATGGAATGTGATCAAGTTGGTATCGTGTGCACTCTTCGCTCGCTCGTCTCCGGATCTGGAAAGCACATGAAGGTCCTCGTCATCGATCACCATCGTGGCGTAGTGTCGCCCCTCACCTGCCGTCCTCCCCTTCGTAACGACGCCAGCCGGACACCAATCAATGCAATTCCTGGAGAAGTGCAACCCCAGTATGTGCCGCTCGTTGTTTGGCAGACTGAATCGATCCGGAGGCAGCCTGTCCGGTCGGGTCATACTGTCCGTTGCAATGGTGGACAACAGCCAGAACAGCTCACCCACATCATCGTACAGGATATGAAATCGCATCTGCCCGCCAGGACACGGCACATAAAGGAGCGACTTCCCGGAGGGTGCGGCCTCCAGACACGTGTGCATGTTTCCCCTATCATCCTCGATCACCTTCGCAATACAAGCCAGTCCCGTGCCGCCAGTATGTGCACGCATCCAGAGATGAAACGTTTTTCCAGATGGGTCATGCCACAGGTGATCCGGGTTAGTGAACTGAACCACATTGGTTTCCAGCCAGCCAATATCATTCATGTGGCGTGGTTTGTCACCACCTCCGGCAAGCGTATCTCCGGTAAGCCAGAAAGGCGTGCCTATGCCCTCAGGCTCGACGACGGCATCCTTGAACGCGGGCGCATCCGCAAATCGCCAATTGCCGGGCCGGGTCAGATCATCTCCTGACTTTCCCGCCATCAGAACCGGAGCGAGTTCGCTTACCGGCCACCCTCTGTATTTACGATGTAGACGCTTCTCCATCACAAGGTGAACATGGCCATTTGCGTGGTGCACGTTGCAGGCAGACTGGTGCCACGTTTCGCCATTGGTCAGTCTGGATGTTTCCGTCCAGGTCTCGCCGTCATCATCGCTGCGAATCACACACAGATCCTGGTCGTGTCCCAGAACATATACTGAATTCCCCGACACGAAGGGTCTGGCGTGCATGAACGGAAAAAGTCCTCTGTCGGCCCACGTGTGCCCACGGTCATCTGACGTGTAGGTCCTCCCCTGGTTGGGTCGCCCGCCGTCTCCTTCCTGCGACTTCACGCCTGGGAGATTTACAACGCCCGGGCCGCCCTGGTCCATAGTGGCCACCAGTCTGCCGGTCAGGAGTCGCACAAGTCCAGGTGTGTACGCATACACATTCACCGGATCCGGCGACTCGTAAACAGTTACGAATTCATCCGCCAGCATCTTGTATGACATTCGATTGAGCCTCCTGTGTCAATGCGAATTAGACTGACTCTAAATTCAGGAAGGAGGTTATCTACTGGACCAGAGGAGCGTGAATCCTCAATCATTCAGGAGGAAGATGTTCAAGAAACCAGGCCAGCAACTGCCGCCAGCTGTCTCTCTGGTTTTCCTTTCGCGCAAATCCGTGTCCCTCTCCCGGATAGACCACCATACCCACTGTCCGGCCAAGATCCTCCAGCGCCCGATAGGCTACGGTAGACTGCGAAAGCGAGCAGATTGGGTCCTTGTCCCCGTGGAGCAGCAGAAGAGGAGCCTGAATATTCGCCAGATGCTGGAAGACATCCGCCCGAGTCGCTCTGGGTTTGATCGGCCACGACAAGGGGGCTACATATTCGTTCTCATAAGTAAAATCCCCGGTCTCAAGGGTCATCCATCTGTTGCTCACAAACCCGAACAAGGCGACTCCTGCCTTGAATCTGTCCGTGACGGCAAGGGCGCGGAGGGTCATATATCCACCGTAAGAGCCGCCGAATATCCCGACCCGATCTCCCGTGGCAATCCCCTTTCGCTTGCAATGGTCGATTCCCCCCAGAACGTCATCCAGATCCCCTTCTCCCTGACGTCCGATATTGGCTTGCAGGAATGTGTCACCAAATCCCTTCGAGCCCCTGAATGCGGGATTGAGTACCCGGTAACCCGCCCTCAGCAAGGGCAGAAGGCGTGCGGCTGAACTCCGGACTGCCTGAACCGTTCCCGCCGGCCCACCATGAGCGCTGATCAGCAGGGGCGCGCTTTTACGAGTGCCGGTTCGTTCATAGAGGACTCCTTCGATCGCAGTCCCATCTCTGGATGTCCAGTTCAGGGACCGAATGCGCAGGTCATCGAACAAACGCCCTTTCTGCATCTGTGCAGTTCGCTTGCCGGCAATCAGGAATGGATATTTCGATGCAGATTCCGATTCGAACACAAGCTCACCGCCGGGCGTCACGGCCACTGGCGAGGAAGCCGCCTGCCTGAGTCTTTTTGAATCGCCGGATAGACCAAGGATTTCAGTCTTCAGGTTCATGCCATCCACGAAGGTCACCCAGACGTGATCGTCATCCAACCACCCGAAATCCGAGATATGCCGGCCGCCACCCGTCAGCCGGATTCGCTCTCCTTTCCACGGGAGCCACCAGAGATCAGAATGCGTGGTAATCGGCCTTTCGAGTTCGTGATTGGCCTCGTAGATCACACCGTTTCCGGCTGGCGCCACAATCACTTTTCCAATTTGACCGGCCCCCACGGTTAGGGAAACTTTGGAACGCTCACCTGTGTCAATGCCTCTGAATTCTCCCCGACTGGCCTCTTCGGGAATGGCATTCAGAAATTCCCGCCAGGCAATTCGATTTCCGTCCCGGGATATGCTCAATCCGGAGCACCTGGAGGACAGCTCGGCCAGGTCCTCCCATCCGCTCGAGGATGCGAACCGGCACAGATGAAGCTTTGTCTCACGGGAGGGATACAAAATGGGCGCCTTCGGATCAGTCTCATTTGCTCGATCGATCAACGCGGCAGCTACGATTCCGCGGGAAACCCGGGACACATCCAGATCTACAACACCGTCCGGCAGCTCAAGCAACCTTCGCCTGGCGCCCGTGCTCGATACCCGCCACAGACTGCCTTCTACGTGAGCGATTACACCACGCCCACCAGCCGGCCAAACCTTCCGAAGCCCGGGTATCTCCCTTAACGCGCCCAAACGCCTCCTTCCGGACTCGAGGAGATGGAGTCGCCGTCCTTCGCCGCCATTGAGGACCACCATGATATCCCCATTATCGAGGGGAATGATCTCGGTGGCACGTCGTAATTTGTGAACAGGATCCGTCAAGCGATCCAGACCTGCCGGAAGCTTGTAATCGTGTATGATCGTACCCAAAACGGTCCTTCCAAAAGTGTGAATCAGCGTGTGATAATGCGAAAGATATGGCCAATCCAAGACCTTGGCAACAGGGAACTCCGGTCGGGAATCCCGTCTTGACTTCTATGATTCGGGAATGTACCATACACGACCGATTCCATCCGGAAACTCGCATTTATCCCGTTTCGGACGCTCATCCTCGCCCTGCCGGAGATCCCGAATGTCGAAAAATCTCCTGTTCATCACCACCGACCAACAGCGCTGCGACAGCTTGCCGTGCTACGGCCTGGACTTCATTCAGACCCCTGCAATTGACCGTCTCGCGAATGAAGGGATGGTGTTTGATAATTGTATTGTCCCGGCGCCGGTCTGTGTGCCATGCCGAGCGGCTTTGCTGAGCGGACAATATCCGACCACAACAGGCGTGCTCAGCAACTTGCATTGGCTTGCGGACGGGACACCTACGTGGTCGGAGCGGCTTTCCCGGGCGGGTATCCGAACAGCCGCCATAGGCAAGATGCACTTCAATCCCTGGGATGACATGGGCGGGTTCCAGGAGCGGGTGATTGCCGAGGACAAGCGGCACATCTACCTGCCGGATGACCACGTCAAGTTTCTCCAGGCCAATGGAATGGAGCGCTTCCATCCCGTGGACAAACCGGGCTATTTCGAAAATCTCGGCGCCTCCGTTACACCCAGGGACGAACGTTTTCACATCGATGGATTCGTGGGCGATCAGGCCGCATCCTGGATCGAAAATACCAGCGATGATCCATTCGCAATGTGGGTCAGTTTCCCGGGGCCGCATGATCCGTACGATCCCCCCGAAGATATGGCGAGCATGTATTACGATGCTCCCATCCCTGAACCCATTGGTTCCCCCGATGAACTCGTCCACAAGCCACTCGCATAAAGGGATCGGAACAAAGGCAGCATAAACAGCTCGATGTATCGAATCGACCTGTCTACGGCAACGCCTGATCACTATCGAAAATGGCGTGCGCATTATTACGCCAACATCACACTCATTGACCGGGGAATCGGCAAGATCATCGCCGCCCTGAAGGCTAAAGGGATTCTTGATGACACACTGATTATCTTTACGAGTGACCATGGCGATGCCTTGGGTGATCACGGGCTCTCATACAAGAGTTTCTTTTACGACTCGATGGTCCACGTCCCCCTCATCATCCGTGGACAAGGCGCACGCACGGGCAGCAGGTCCTCGTCTCTGGTGAGCAGCCTGGACCTTGTGCCCCTCTTCTACCGCACCTTTGGTATCGAGCCGCCTGAGACACTCCAGGGTGAAGACGTCTCCAAATTACTCCAGAATCCCGACTTCCAGCTTCGCGACCGGGTGTTCTGTGAAAACCTGGGACGGTCCATGGTGCAAACGAGGACCCATAAATACGCACACTATGTGGACGGCTCAACCGAACTGTACGATCTGGAAAACGATCCGAATGAAATCGAAAACCTGGCAGGGCACCCAGACAAGACCGATCTGGAAAGCCATATGAAATCCATGCTCTTCGAGCATGCGCTCAGGAACTCACAGTATCACGCCCGTGCGGTGAGTCGACCACAGAACCCCCTTCGCATTGCGCTTGAAAAAGAATTCCGCGAAGGTCGAGAGTATTGATCAATTCGTTCGAACCGTTCTACACCAGAGGGATCCATGAAAATCGTAGACGTGAAGACCATCCGATTCAAGTATATGTCCAAAACCGTCAGGGATACGGATGGCCACGGCCACCCCGGCCCCGAGCATGAAGCGGTTCAGACCCTGTTGAAAATCGAAACCGACGAAGGCATTGATGGCTACAGCTTTGGAGGAAATCCCCAGATCGTAGCGAATACGATCAAGCCCGCGCTGCTCGGTGAGGATCCGCTATACCGTGAACGCATCTGGCAGGACCTCAAGGAGCGGCAGAGACTCAACCTGGGTACGCTGTCCGATCGCATCCTTTGTACGGTGGATATGGCCCTATGGGATCTTGCGGGAAGATTGCTTAATCAACCTGTGCACAAACTCCTGGGTGCGTTTAGAAACAGGGTGCCGGCCTATGCCAGCACAATGTGTGGAGATGAACTCGAGGGCGGGCTGGACACACCCGAGGCATATGCCGAATTCGCTCTGGCCTGTAAGGAAAAGGGATATCCTGCATTCAAGCTCCATACGTGGCAGCCCCCAATCTCCTGGGCGCCGGATCCCAAGAAGGATGTGGCTGCGTGCAAGGCTGTGCGCGATGCAGTTGGTGAGGACATGGACCTGATGCTGGACCCCTTCCACTATTACAGCCGGGAGGACTCACTTTACATCGGACGGGCCTTGGAGGAACTGAATTACTACTGGATCGAGGAACCTATGGACGAGCACAGCATCTCCTCATATGTCTGGCTCACCGATCAACTCTCGATCCCGGTTGTGGGTCCGGAAACAGCCGAAGGAAAAATGTATACAAGGGCGGAATGGATTCGGATGCATGCCTCGGACATCAGTCGGGGCGGTGTCGGAGACCTCGGGGGAATTACGCCTCTCGTAAAAACAGCCCACCTGTGCGAGTCCTTTGGCGTTCGGATGGAGGTCCACGGCGGTGGCCCTGGAAATCTCCATGTGCTCTGCGCAATGGGCTTTCCGGGTGAATACTACGAGCGAGGGCTTCTGCACCCCTTTATCGATTACGATGTCCCGCCCGCCTGGCTGAATGAACTTCCCGACCCGATGGATGAACAAGGGTTTGTCCACGTCTCGGAAAAGCCAGGGCTGGGCCTCGATATCAACTTCGACTACATCGAATCGAACCTGGTGGACTGAACGGGACCGCTTCTCTCAGAAATAAAAACGCCCAGGCGGTAATAGCGCCGGGGCGTTTTTTCTGATCATCTTGTCGGAATCAGATGCGATGTGCTTCAATAAATGGAGCGTCGAATGCCAGTCCCAATCCGGGGCGATCTGACAAAGCGATCTCACCACCCTCGATCTGGAACGCGGGTGCGTACAGGTCTGACCAGATCTGATAGGGTTCGGTGTGCGGGCAAGCAGACACACGCAGGCCGTTGGGAACTGCAGCCACGAAGTGCGCATTGATTTCCGGATACGACGCACCGTGGGGGGCGATATACACGTGATGGGCTTCGGCAAGTGCGGCCATTCGCATCAACCCGGTGAACCCGCCGCCACCCAGGATATCCGACTGAACCACCTGGAGACCACCCTCTTGAATGAGATGACGGACGCCATACAGAGTCCCTTCGCTTTCACCTCCCGCAACCAGCGCCCTCGTCGCCTCCCGAACCATCCTCAAATGGGCCGCTTCGTCATCCCCTCTCACGGGTTCTTCAATCCAGTACAGATCATACGGATCGAATTGCCTGGCCATTTCTGCCGCCTTGACCCCGTCCCACATGCGATGTACATCGATCATCAACTCCCGATCATCACCCAGCGCCTCACGGGAAAGCCGCACCTTTTCCAGAGCAAGTGCTTCGTCTGCGTTCGACAAATGGAATTTCACCGATCGATATCCGAGATCTGCGTGCTTCTTCACCAGACCGGCAACTTCCTTGGCACCCTGGTGCACATATCCGATTCCGTCGGCATAGGCCCTCACACGATTTCTGTGTCCACCCAGAAGCCGCCAGACCGGTTCTCCACACGACTTCCCATACAAATCCCATAGCGCAACGTCGAGTGCACCAATCGTGGTCATCGCCGATCGACCCGGCCCCTTGAACGACCACGCCCTGTCATACATTATTTGCCATAGCCTGGCGGTCCGCCTGGGGTCTTCGCCTGAGAGCAAGGGTGCAAACACATCCCTCACGAGCTCAGGGCTTCCACCACGGCTGATGCCAATGTGACCCGTATTCGTGTGTACAAAATGAATGGGCCACATCCGGGTTTTGTTGTCTTCGGGAGGGCCCCATCGGCATTCCAGTTTGACCGTCTTAATCTGTTCGATACGCATCAGAAATCATGCCCGCTATGTATTGTTCACTTTCTCCTCGTGACTCAGACGTTTCAGCAAGATCACCTCTGTGCCCGAGTCCAGAAAACGGTGTTCGACTCCGTCCATCATCGTTCTCATCACCAGCAGGCCCCGTCCGGACGGTTTAAGCAAATTCTCCTCTGCGAGAGGGTCTGGTACGGCCTCCGGATCAAATCCGGAGCCCTCATCCAGAATTTCGATGCGCAGGACATCCTTGCCCATCAGAAAACGGACATACACTGGTTTTTCCTTCACCCCGCCGTTTCCGTGGTAGATCGCATTGTTCACGGCCTCGGTCAGGGCAATAGCCACCTCTACCGATGAGTCTTCGTCCATCCCGATCGTGGCCGCCACCTGTTCAACGGCCTCCACCACTTCGTGGAGCGAATCGGCAGAGCTGGCCAATTTCATTTTTTTTAGTTCTTCCACACCGGACATCCTGGCTTTTTCCAAGACACTCAGGATCCGTCGAAACTGCTGACAGCCGCCTGAACATCATCAAAAGATTCAAATATCTTGTCGAGTTGGGTGTCGGAGAATACACTGATCGAGGGCTGACTAATCCGGGCAAGACGAATGTCTCCACCCGATTCCCTGGCGGACTTCAGGCCCGACGCCAGAATCCCGATCGCTGAACTGTTCATCCATCTCACATCGCCGAGGTCTATCACAATCCTCGGAGGCTTTCCATCGGATACCAGCCGAGTCCGTGCGTCCTTGAATTCGTCCGTTTCACCTCCGCCCATCACTGTTCCACCAAGGGTCAGGATTGCCACGTCCGACCGGGTTTCCTCCCGAATTACCATATTGAAACTGTCAATGGCCTCCTCTACAGTCTTGTAAGATCTGAAAATCTTCTCGAGCTGCATGGCCACGAACACGCTAATGATGCGATCACCGACCCTTGCGAGCCTAACATCACCTCCGTCTTTCCTGGCGGTCTTCAGACCCTCTGCGAGAATGCCAATGGCGGAACTGTTCATCCATTTCACTCGCCCCAAATCGACCACGATCTGGGTGACGCTCTGGTCTTTGATCAATCTGCGGACGTGCTCTTTAAACGCACTGGTTTCTCCCCCACCCATCATGGTGCCACTGAGCGTCAGCACTGCCACTTCGCCGTGCATTTCGTCCTGGATGTTCATCTTGCTCCTCCATATGGATTGATAGGGATGGCCTCTGAAACTCCGTCAGGACCTGCGTGCGTCATTAGGATATCAGGATCAATAGACACTGTCAAGCATCAATTCCCGTTCTTTTCGGCATCACGACCGGCCGGGATTCGGGTTCTCGATGGCACGAACGGCCACTGCCGTCTTGTCATCCCGGGATCGTAAATTACCAAGTTCAAAACGCTCTGCTGATTCGCATATCATGTCTGCCAGCGCCTCTGCCGGAAGGGCTTGGTTTTCACCAACCACCTGTTCGATGCCCTCGACCTCGAAGAATTCGTCCTGCCCGCTCTGAGCCTCAGACACACCATCAGAGTAGGCGAGGAGCAAATCATTTGCAGAAAGTGACAATTCCCGCTGCCCTTACGCGGCGTCAGAAAACATCCCCAGGGGAGGGCCGGTGGAGGACAACTTCATCACACGCCCCTTACTGAACAGCAAGGCTGGAGGGTGCCCCGCATTCACATACGCCAGACTCTGCGATTCCCCATCGAGGACCGCATAGAACAGGGTCACGAAACGGGAGCGTCTATAGTCCCTGCAGAGTAACTGATTGAGGGTGCTAATCACATCTGATATCTGTTCCACATGTTCCGCTTGGGCTCGGAGGACACCCTGGGCCTTGGCGATCAGGAGTGCGCCCGGAACCCCCTTGCCTGCCGCGTCCCCCACAGCCACACTGACCCTGCCATCGGACAGGGGAAGGAAGTCATAGAAATCCCCACCAATCTGTCCGCTGGGGTGTGAATGCCCTCCCAGTTCGAATCCGTCGATCCGGGGGGGACAGCCGGGCAGGAACTCCTGCTGGATTTCCGAAGCCAGGCGGAGTTCCTGGTCGATGCGTTCCATCTGTTCAGCCTGCTTCCGCTCGGTGATATCCATTACAGTACCCATAAGGTGCACAGACTTGCCACCCGAGTCCCGTAACACGCGCCCCTTGCTTTCCATCCACCGGATCGAGCCGTCCGGCCACAAGGTGCGATGCTCGACATCGAAATCGATCCCCGCCTCTACTGCCCGGTTGACAGCTCTGCGAATGACGCCTCGGTCATCTGCGTGTACCATCTCGTAGAATGCTTCGCGGGTTCCCTCAAACGATCCGCGATCGAGCCCGAAAATGAATTCGGCGGCGTCAGACCAGACCAGCTCCCCCGTCACGAGATTGGAATCCCAGGTTCCAATTCTTGCCGCCTCTATGGCCACCTGCAGCCGGCGTTCGCTGCCTTGAAGCGCCTCCTCGGCAAGTTTTTGTTTCACGGCGAATGACCTGACAAGGTATCCGGCCGCCAGCAGCAGGATACTCGCCAGCCCGAGAAAAATGAGTCCGTTGGCGGACATAGGCAACTCCGAGAAAATCACAGTGAAACCAACTTGCAGGACCAGCCAATCAACCCTGGGCAAATCCGCCAGTCAAGTCTGATATGCACCCGTTCTCATAATATGAAAAGACCGACCGGATCTACAAACCCCTTGCGAAATGAGATTTAAGTGATTAATTTTCAACAACTTGTCTTATAAAAAACCATATAATCAGGAACGATGGCATAGACGTTGCTCTATTTCCACTTGCTCCCTCCTTAATGGCTCGGCTCCCCACACACCGAACGCCAAACAGGAGATTCAACCATGAACAGAAGCCACGTGAATCAGCACCTGACCTGCAAAATTTGCAGCCGGAAAGCTTCCCATCTCGCACTTTTCCTGAGCGACAGAACCCTTGTAGCAATGGGGCCCCGGGTTAGTCATTCCGGAGCGGTCTGCAACGCATGCCTCAATCGTCGCGAAAGAAAGCCAGTCAACAAGAGTTGGATGGAGAGGATTCGCAATAATCTCTCTGATCGCCTCGCGCGACGCAATGCGCGGAATACACGCGGCCTGCATCGATATCGACATCAGGGCTCACGGCAGGCAGCCTGAGGAAGGGTGAAAGTTTTCTGTCTGCTTCGAGATCCTGGCGAATTCGCCACCAGCAGCTACACCTTCACGTGCCCAGGCAAAGTGGTTGAGGCATCCAGATGCAAAGTGTCCAGTTGATCTTCGGTCACACCGCTCGTGTCACTCAAATCCGCTCCTGTCAGGTCTGTATACAGCAGCCTGGCACCCTCCAGATTCGCCCCGTTCATATTTGCGCCACTTAGATCCGCCCATCCTAAATCTGCACCAGACATATTGGTATTGCTGAGATCGGCTCCGCTCAGATTCGTCTTTCTGAAATCGAATCCGTTCAGGGCTCTACCCGAAAGATTTGCGCCGGACAAACCGGGGCGGAGTTTTGGGTTATGTGTTCGCCAGTCGTTCCAGACAATTGCGCCTTGCTCGAGCATCAACAGGTGTTTGCGGACCGCCATTTTCCGATTCCCCTTGACAAGATGTTCACACTGTTTAGGTTATCAAAAGATAGGCAATGAATTTTGAGATAGAAAGTATTATTGCCGGAATACGCGGCATCTCTAGAGGAGAATTACCGCATGAAACGGATGCTGCTGATCTTGGTGGCGAGTTTGTTACCCACCATCGCATCAGGCAAAGAAATTACACAGCCTCCGACCGTACAGGTCACCGCCACTGGCTCGGTAGCGCACGAACCGGATCAGGTGAGAATCATGCTTTCGGTCGAAACATTCGCCGAACACGCAGAGAAAGCCGCCAAGGAGAATGCCATCCGGATGAATACCGTATTCAAGGCAATTTCCACACTTGGCCTGGACCGCAGCGACATCCAGACCGTTGCCTACAGTCTGGATCCACGTTACGATCACGGGAAACGCCAGTCTCCCGAACCCGTTGGATATACCGCACGAAACATGATTCAGGTAACTCTCGACTCTCTTGAATTGGTAGGTAAACTTGTAGACACCGCACTGTCCTCGGGCGCCAACAGGGCTACGGAACTCAGATTCGAACTCGAGAATTCTGAAAAGGCACATCTGGGCGCCCTCAAGGTAGCGATGAAGCTTGCGAGAGCACAAGCAGAGGTCCTTGCAGTATCGGCCGGCCGAAAACTGGGTCCTGCGATTAACATACTATCCGCAGGTCCAGGTGATATGGTTTGGGGTCGCCAACGGGCTTTCCAACACCAATGGGTACCATGTCGGTGAATCCCACCATTGGTGCAGGTATGGGGGAGGCATTACCTCAAGCCTGGACAGCCCGTATTTCTTCCTAAAGGCTACGTGATCCGACCGCTCACCCGCAGGCCTAAGAGGGAACAGCCTCTCGTAATCCCTCTTGTAATCCGGATCGCGTCGCATAAACTCCAGCCGGAGTAGGTGCACACGATCAAGCAGATCAAAACTTTCCTTCCGTGATACCTTCCGTGCCATGGCACTCTCCGCTTTAAGTATTGGGACGTGCGGTGGTAGACCGCCGGAACTCCACTCCTCAGACGGCTACGTCTCGAATTTCCAAAATCGATGGACACTATATGGACACCACAAAAAACCGGACACCAAAATAGGCGTTCACGGACTCTCGAGAGAGACAACGTAAACGCCTATTTTGCAATAAATTAACTAATGGTGCCGAAGCCGAGACTCGAACTCGGACGGGCTGTAGCCCACTGCGCCCTCAAC